>Ga0214542_1001155_pt1 | contig 53429 bp, 17 predicted proteins | sample CNSS1metaG_FD_160096 | JGI IMG/M metagenome (GOLD analysis project Ga0214542, IMG submission 160096) | Root nodule microbial communities from cowpea collected in UCLA plant growth center, Los Angeles, California, USA - CNSS1 | ecosystem: Host-associated > Plants > Roots > Nodule | place: USA... | reverse complement strand
ATATATATATATATATATATATATATATATATATATATATATATATATATATATATTTATATATGAGAAGTGATTTCCTTGTTGAAATGGCAACCTTGGACATTGGACTGAACACTCTATCTTTGGTTGGATGCTGCCTACTCATCCTAAATTTCCAGTTGTGTTCTGCGTGTTTGACTCTTCATTCTTCTTTGCAACGTTTTTTATCCACCTATTTTTTGTTCTAAAAAAATTCATATGTCAATTTTATTTTAAAATTCTGTTTTAGGAAATAGTTATAAATTTTATTATGAAAAATTATTGTTATCAATTCTTTTTGTAAAATATTTTGTATAAAACATTTCTCACAACAAATTTTATAAAAAATAATTATGAATCTTATAATTTTGTAGGAAATAATTATCCATGAATAAATTATTTGTCAATTAAGATTCTTAAAAAGAAGAACAAAAAAAACTCTTTTCCTATAAATCTTTTTAATAAATTTGCGAGAAAAAACTCATGTAATATGAAATTTTTTTATTAATGTCTAGACTTCTTTTAAATTAAAAGTAACGATAGTTTAACAAATTAATTACTTATGCTAGATTTTTTGTTTTGTGTTTTGAGTTTGTACCTTCAAGAATATATACTGATTTAAATATTTTAAATATATATTAAAAAATATGATTATTAAAATTAGTGTATTTTAAAAATACAGAACATTGACAACTCAAAAAAATTAAAAGATAAACTAAATTATGAAAGTTTGTTTACACCGATAATTGTATGTTTGAATGGAAATAAAAAAATATGTGTGCTACATTTAAATGTTATTTCATGTGGAAACAATCAATTGCTTTATTCATTTTTATATATAGCAAACTCAGTTTTTATTCTTAGACATGAGATATTTTTTGTTTTTATTTTTCACACGTTATTTTATCAATATCTAGTATTCACCTTGTTATTAAAAATTAATTATTACTTTCATATATTTTATGTACTGTTTTATTGTATGCTTATTTTAAAATAATTTTTATATATAAAATGTAAACTTAACTCAATTCTTTTAATATATGATTGGCTAATTCGCTAATTAATCACATGTCTTTCTGTACCAGCGGTATATACATTAACATCTCTTTAATTATTTTGGAATTTGAATAATAGATATAAAATCATTTGTTATATGTTTGACAACAAAGTCTTGTATATTCATGTATAATTTTGATATATATTCAGTAGTGTGTGTTTGTCAAGCTGATCAAAATGTATCTAGTATACTTCAAGATTTGTTAGATCTAAATATCAATTCTAATGAATACAAAAATAACAAAAAAGAAATCTTTGAAAAAAATAATATTAAATATATTTTATTAGAAACTATTATTTTATTTATTCTAAATAGTTTTGTTTAATATGTAAAATTAAATTTATAAGTATTGGAGAAAGTTTATTTACACAAATATTAGTGAAACTAATAATATATAGAGAGAGATAGTAGTGGTAAACAAAATTACTTACTTACTTACTTTTTAAGTAATATAAATATTATTTAAGTGTTATACTGATTTATTTATATAAAAATATTTATAAAATCTTATTCATCTCATCAATATGAAGGACTTACACATTGACATAAAACAAAGATTTCTAAAACTCTACATATATAAGATCTTAAAGGAAAATAGAGATATTTTATAACAAAATAAATTTTACTCAAAATCAGTATTTATTTAATTAAAAATGACTTATACATGTTCACTTTCCAGTGATCAAATTTGTGAATGAAAAAAAAAACTACTAAAAATATCTATAAGACTTAAAAATAATAGAGAAAAATAGAAATTAAATAAAGAGACTCAATAAATGAAAAAAGTAATAATAATAATGATATAAAAATAACTAAAACGAACAAAAGTAAATATTCCTGGGTTTAAATATATTTGTTATCTTCTAACTTTTAGTGAAAATTGAAATTAGTCTTTTTTTTTTTAAATTTTGAACTAATTTAGTCACCTATCTTTAAAAACGTGTAAATTTAGTCATTTTAACTAAATTTTGTTAAGTTTATTTGACGTTTCAAACATAATTTATAATAGTATTTAAATTGTTTACACCATTTGACATATCTTTGTTTCAATATTAACTCAAATACTATCATGAACTGTCTTTAAAACGCAAAATAAACTTAACAAAATCTAGTTAAAAGAACTAGATTCACACATCTATAAAGTTAGAGAATTATATTGTGTCTTTAAAACGTAAAATAAACTTAACAAAATTTAGTTAAAAGAACTAGATTTCCACATTTATAAAGTTAACGAATTATATTAGATCAAAATTTTAAAAAGGAGACTAATTTTATTTTTTATTAAAAATTAAAAACATATTTAACACTGTTTACGATCATGATATATGAATATTAAAAAGACTGAAAAATTGCGTTAAGTGTAACTTTATTTTAATCTGATATAATTTGAGTTCAAATTTTCTAAAACCGAATAACTTGAGCTCAATCTATCTGTTTATATAAATAGGTCAAATAATGTCTGTATAAGATATTAATGACATGACCATGTTATTACCATTCATTAAGAAAACACGTTAAAATCAAGAAACTCGTTGAGGACATTCAAGTCCACTTTGGAGGCTACAGGATCGCCATTTTTTCTACTGTTCTCTCTTTCACACCTCTTTTCCTCGTTTTTCAACAAATCAAAATTATATAGTTTGGATAACATTTTTCTGAACAACAAACTTTTAACAATTATTAATTTTCACTAAAAACAAAGTATCTTTATTGTTGTATTTATTAATTTTTAGGACTATACAAATTATTGAAAATTTTATCTTCTAATACGAAACTCTATTTAAGAAATTAATGTGTCTATTAAACTGATGTCATCACAGCATAGGATGTGGTAATATATAATGTATTAACATTTTTTGTGGAATTCAAAACAATTAAGTGATGGATGTTAAGTTTTGGTGGTTTGTGTCCTATATTTTGTCTAACTCATTATTATTGTTATCTATTTTTTATTTTTTATTTTTTGAGTCTTTGATTGTTGTGGTAGTGTTGGCTATGAAGCAACATCACCATGATTTGCCGCTGTAAGTCTTTGACAAGGAAAATAAGAGACTTTGAACTCATGCCACTTCAACTGTCACTATCATGCACCAACAATTTATCTTTATTCAAAACTCCTATTTTTACATTCACACTAACATTCATGCATACAATTTTTACATCTTTACCTTATTTTGATTTTATTAGTTAAAATAAGTTTCGTTGTACAACATTTTTTGATTTGAAAAAGAATGTCATTTAACATTCTAGTGGATATGTGATTTTTTAGGAAGAGAAAGATAATAAATATAAAAAGCATAAATAAACAAAAAATAGAGTCTACAAATCATATGTAATTGATTTTAGAAATTAATAAATATATGTGTCTTGTGCGTGTACAAGTTTTTCTTTTTAATTAATAAAAAATAATAAATAGAGTTTAAAAGGAATTATTATAATAAGTACATCTATTATTTTATATAATAAGTACATGAAATTAAATAATTATGTAAAATATTTTATATAATAAGTACATGTATTATTTTATTTTTATTTTACTGGTCGGAAAGTAATAGGGGGTGGGATATAGGGATGCTTCTTGTATATTGAAAATATTAGAAAAGTAGGATATATAAATGTTTTAGGACAATGATTAAAAATAATTAATATGTATTAAATCTTATAAAAATTCATATAATTAATTGTGATATTGAATGAATTCTAATTTAATAATTATTAATATTTATTTTTTTTAAGGTTAAAATGTCTATAAATATTATTTTATATAACATTTTCTTTGATTCACATAAATAAAAAATTAAAAAATAATTATATTTTAATATTGTTAAAAATAAAAATATAATTAAATGTAAAAAATTTTAAATTAACAAAAATACCAAAAAAGAAAAATAGTGTTTTACATCCAACAAGTTAAAAATAAAAACAATTAAATATGAATGCAAGATTTCACTAAGAAAAAAAGTATTGTTAAAAAATTTGAAAGGATAATTTTATCTTTATAAAATATGTTACAAAAATTTATATTATTTTAATTAATAAAATTAATTATTTTAATTTTTAATATATAAATAATAAAATCAATAATACGTTAACCAAGTGTTTTTCAGATCCGATTAACATTCTCTTTAAAAGAATAAATAACAATAATTAATGATAAAAAATGAAAATATTTAATGTTGAGCATGTTTCTTGTTTTCCCTGAAGTTTAGTTTGGGTTTTTTTTCATCAGCAACACATTTTAAGGTTTTGGGCTGAAATGTGAAGATAGGTCCAATAACCTGATCATTAAAAAGTCCATTAAAATGATGTCAAACATGGGAAGTAGAAGACAGTAAATTACTTCTAAATACTATATATTTCATTTGTTGAGTACAGAGATGTAATGTTAATGAGATTTAAATCTATTCTATCTTTGTTTTATAATTTCTTGTACACAATTTTGTTCGGAGGCATTTAAAATAAATAAGAATTAGTTTAAAATATAATAAAATGATTTAAAATGTAGAAAATATATTTATTTTTCTACATAATGAATATATTTATGATACAATGATGATTATGAACGGATTTAAAAAGTCTATTAAACCGGTGTCAAAGAATCTTAAATTGTCGGTCCCAACATTGTGGATGAAGACCACAACTAAAGAGACATGTCGGAAACATCAAGACAAGCTTGAAATTTGAATAGTCTTCTTCACCAGAAAGAAAATTGTACTCTCAATTTGAACACCATAATTATTATTTTTTATTTATTTTATAGTATGTCCAATTCTACTCATGTTTTTCTCTCCTATTTGATTGAATTGGTCATACAATTTATGCATTTTTATTTAGTCTACATGGTCTTTTAAAGTTTATTCAAAATAAAAAAATGTTTATATTTGGATAAATATTTGTTCATGGTCTTAATTGGGAAAGAAGTTTGAAGATCCCATCAGATTATATTCTTGTTCCAACATTAGTCGTTGCGTTCATAAAACGTTAGTTTATTATTCCAGGATTCATCATATACTGTTGGAAGAAAAAGAAAAGAAAATAATTTGTTATTAAATTTAATTAATTTAATTTTGAAATATTTTGTAGGAACAAATGTAGATAAGGGAGTTAGAATGGATTTATTAACTTAAACTAGGTTTGTAAGTTATGAAACATATTATACTGAGAAAAATATGAAAAGCTAAATCTACAATTAATCAATGATATGAAAAGTTTAAGTTATATAGGTGAAAGAAAATAATTGATTTATCTCTAACATTAATTATATATTTTGTTACTAGTCAATTATTTCCCCCCTTTCACATAAAAATGGTTACATTAATTTCACATTTTACTGGAACATGTTGCTTCCACAGCACTTCCATAATGTTAGTATACAACTAGTGATGCATGCTGATCTTTGATTCAAACAGTTCATTATATTAGTTTTACAATTCCAAGTCCCACATCTCTTGTGTTTTGAATGAAACCGTTCATAAGACTAGAATGAAATTTTAATTTGAAAGATATAAAATAAAGATGTCTTATAATTATAAATTAACTCTATACAAAAATGTAGTTATTTAAAAAGTTTAAAATGCACTAAAAGAAAATATTATATTGTTAAAGGAAATTTGCTGATAAAAAAAATCTATCAATAAAACATTTATTGACAAATCTTACAAATAGATTTTAAAATTTTAATTATTAATAGGTATTTCTATTGGTAACGAATCTTTCAATAAATTTGTTTATAAAATTTGTAAATAAAATTATTTGATAATGCATATACGGATATTTTCATTGTTGAAATAGTAGCTTTGAACTTTGAGTGTGTGGTGATAAACTTCGCTAATAAATTTGTCGATAATTGAACTTTTTTTTTAAAATCTATTAGTAATTGAAGACAAACATCACTTCATCAACCCTAAAACTTGACCACCTTATTATTAGAAATTTCAAAAAAATTCGTATTCATATGTGAATAAAACCTACAACGGATAAAAAATGAATATTGTAAATGAATATTCGCGGATAACGGATATGAGTATATTTTTATACCCGCATGTTAACGGGACAGGTACAAGTATCATAGTGTCCGTACCTAGGAGTGGCAAAATGGGCTAGCCCTACCCGTTTTGGCCCGACTCACCTGTGGCCCATCAAAAACGGGCAGGGTCGGGCTGAGCCGCCACCAATAAACGGGCTGGATATTGTAACCCGTCTCGTTTTCGGACGGGCTGGCCTGTCTTTTTTCTTTTTTAATATTTTTAACTTTTTGTTTATAAATCTATTTTATATATATAAATTTATTTATATAATATAAAAAAGTATTATTTTGTAATTATTTTTAATTTTAAACATAAAAAAATAAAAAAATATTATAAAACGGGTTGGCGGGCTGACCGTTTTGGCCCGCTAAACTGGTGGGCTAACGTGGGTCGGGTTACAGCGGTTTGGCGGACTGAAAATTTCAACCCGACCCACCCTTTTTTTGGCAGGCTGGCGAACCAGCCTAGCGAGCTTGGCCCATTTTGACATCCCTATCCGTACCCACTATTCTCTAATTTAAATTTAAAAAAAATAAAAAAATGATTAAAATATTAACACATTAATTTTGAATGAGTTTTTTTTAATTAATTGATTTTAAAAAATCTCAATTTATTTGTAAATTTTCATTGATTACTATTTAAATGAGTTATTTGCACTTTGTTTAAAATTTAAATTTATGAATGTTATGCATTGTATTTTTATTTGAATTTATGTTTAAAATATATTGTTAAATATTAAATTTTTCTTTTGTAAATACTCATAGGTACCCGTGCATAATGGATATCCGCATAAATATAGATACAGATACGAGAAAAATATTCATCCAACAACTAAGATATGTGGAAGCTAGTATCCGTAACCTACCCGCCCCACGTACCTACTTATTACCAGTAACTAATAAGACACGTTGAAATCAAGAAACATGGGCATTTAAGTCAACTTTGGAGGCTCCAGGCTCACCATTTTCTCTGCTGATCTTTCTTCCAATTCCACACATCTTATCGTGATCTTTTAAGAAATATAAATCATTATACTTTAAAACACTACTTTTTTTTCATCATTTTGTTTTATCTGACTATGCTTTTACTATAATATCAAACACTGCTTTTCTATTAAATAATTACAAGTTTATATACAGCTGCATTTTACTACTATTTTTCCCTCTACTCTACACCCTTTCATCTTATGAAAGTCAAGTTCTTAATATTAATTGCACCATCAAAAAGTATCATTACCGTATATGCATGGTAATTTATATGGGAACCTTAAACTACATAAAACAAATTGGAGTAGCATAAATTTAACTCTATTTACAAATCGTAAAAACAGATTTAACAAATTTATATGAATCACCTCGTTAATTACGCAGAAATCAGAAATGAGGACCCCAGAAGAAAAAATAAACCCAATTAGTTAAGAGCTAACCCATTTAGCTTTTGAAAAAGGTTATCCCTTGTACAATTATCCTTCTGCAAAATCTAAGGAAAAAAACCCTGTTTTGTCTGCTTAGTCATATAATCCTTCCATCTCCCAAATATCAACAAGAAATTCAACCATTTCCTGCCAGGTTATGATATTGTAATCAGTTAGGAGCATTTCCTGAATCCTTGTTCATGAATATCAACAGAAAATAACCAAGTAAGAATGCATGAATGAGAAGAAACCTGCATATGTTTCAGTTTTATAGGACAAAGTCATGTGTTTGCATCTATTTCTTTCTTGATAGACATTATAAATGAGAGAGGCTGGATTAAAATTATTAGAGAGAAATAGACACTAAACTTGTAAATGACCTGTCATGTACATGGAAATGAGAAGAGACAATCCAATGCATGCAAGAACTTACTCCAAGAGGAATGGGCCGAGGAAAAGCCTTGTCGGTTCCCATTAGATTCTCATAAGAGGTATTCCAACTATAAAGTCAAAACTCTAGAATTAGAACTTAAACAAACATTTTGAGAAGTGACTTTGATCACTGAATTGAATCCTATAGTTATTGATCAATTCCACCTCTCCACCAGTTTCCTGCTCTTCCACCTTATCCGTGCAAATTTTTACTTACAAAGATTTTTATGGTCAAAAAAATTAAATTCAACGAAATAACATAGATATCCTTGTATATTTATTTACCTTATTAGAGGTTCTCCAACTTCTTTCTTTTTCTGGGACCTTTTATTTCTAACCCAATATCGCCTCATTTGGTTCCAGAGAAGAAGACCTGCATATAATGTAATAATAATCAGTTGGAGATATGTTAGAAAGTGTAAGAAAATGCAAGACTGAAAGACATCAAGTAAAATGAAAATAACATCAGAGACGTGGATCAAGAGAAATCCAGAAAACTAGATTTGTACTTCAAGTTCCATATATGGCTATTACATGTAACTAAAGAGATTACATCAACTTGAAAGAAAATATAGTTTACAAGAAAAATGTACACAAATAAAGGAGTAGACAATCAGTGTCTGTGTTGCCTGAGGGAGAGAAACAAGAGAATGAAAAGCAAAACAAAAGCTTAAAGTGAAAGTTGCATGGCAGAACCAGCATTAAAAGTGTGGAATTCAAGCTATTTCAAGGCATTGGAATTGTAATTGTAACTGTCCCCCTACAGGGTCAGGGTTTTGAATTTGAAAATTCCATGAAAATACTAAGATATGTGACAGTTAGGAAATAAGTCTTGCATGGCTCTATCAACAGTTTGAGCAAGATTGTGTCCGCATCAGAGAAAATGGCTACTACCAAGATGATACAAGATGAAAAGCACCCTTAGATAATGAGATTAACCAATAAGCCAATAAAGATTATAGATAAGCTGACTTTAAGAAAATACTTGCCATCATTGACAAATTCAGAAGAATCAATCTGAATGCCAGAGCTACTTTGAGGATCAGAAGGTAAGCCAATTGATGCGACGCTTTTCTGGGATTGAAATGCCCTCTGATCTATTTCCAAAGCACTGCTGCTCCAAAAATCTTCTGATATGTTGCTCATTCCTTGGCCTTTAATCGTAGGAGGATTTGGGAAGCATCCCAGACAACTTCTGCTCTGTTACAAAGCAGGTTTAACCACAAGCTTGATTAACACAAACTATAAACCATATAATCAGTCTACCAGCTTTTATTAAAAGAAGACAGTGTTGTAGCAAAGAGTTCAATGTACCAGTTAAAAATTAAGTTGAATAACTCAACCTAGCATATGGATGTTCAGTCCATCTACTGTATTTTAGTTCTCATTGGACCTAATCAATACCTTGAGGAAATGTAAAAGCGATAGGATGGAACAACCCACTTTGAGGGCATATTCACTCAAATTATTTGGTATGATACTTTTTGTGGAGGCTTTCTCAGGTCAATTAGCGTAGTGAACAAGTATGAATTTACTCCTATATCTAGTGTCCTTCTCCTTTACATTATAAGGAAACAGACGTTGGATTTCAGTTTCTGTTTGCATACTACAGTCAAGTCAACAACAACAGTAAAAAAAATGGAAGAACAGAGGAGCAACATATGAATATGATAAAGTCATCAGCTATCAATTGGAGTGAACAAAAAAAATTACATGAACAGCAAGATACAATCAACAAGGCTTAATATAATTTCTCCTCACATTGAAACTCCCCTTGTAATTGGGGAGCCTTATCTTTTCCATGGCACACAAAAGAACTAAAGCAAGCATGGAAAAACAGAGAAAAAGGCATAACAGTTTTGTTCACAGAGCATCTTCTCAATTGACTTAACAAACAGAACCTAGAATACCACGAAACTCAGTAGGCCAGCGAAATTCTATGTTTAGTGTTACCAGATTCAGAAGAACACGATAAAGAGCAACAAGCTGTAAACTTTTTCAAATTTCCCTGATCCCCCGATCTCACACTTGATCAGAAAGCAAGGCAGTACAAGCAAAGATTCCCATATAATTAAACAATTACTAAAAACTAAAGAGATAAACCTTAAATTAAATTACTCAGCAGTGGTAAAACAGTTTAACAAGATCAAACTTTCAGTTTCCAATAATTGGAAAAGTTAGATCCCAATTTCTGACTTCATTTACTTCCACTAAATTGTTCCAAAAACAAATACCCAAAGCTCACTCAGAAATCCGCTAACGACATATCTATTAGAGGGATCTCCTAATGGTTTTGCCAAATTTGGCAGAAGCGTACAAGTGTATTGATATGAAAAATACAATCCTTTAAAAGAAATAAATTCTGGTACCGAACAAAGAAAGAGAGGGAACAAATAATTTACCCCATGCAAGCGAGAATCTGACAGAGCCAAGGTGGAACGTATCCACAGATATGCATCTACGGAATTCTTAGCAGATCTATCACCTCAAATTCCAAATCCAGGACGAAGATTATTCAGTAACGTGCATGCACGATTTTTTCTTTTCCGTTTATTTTGAAAAAAATGAAGAGGCAGAGAGAAGTTCTTCTCTCTCTGAATTTAATAAAGCAAAATAGTACTGTAGCAAATAATAAAGAGGATAAAATCCTCTGTTCTAGTTGTTGGCACTTTGGTTTCAAATAATAACAATTTAGCAGAAAAGGGATAAATTTGGAATAGAATCAACTACCACTTCAGTGAGAAACCTCAAACTCATCAACGGAATTTTATGCCCTCATATTGGAAATACAGATGGGGTTAGCCATAAATAACAGCTTTCGTTTCTTCACCAGAATGCTGAGAAGAATCTTTAGCATGATATACTATAATTAACAAATTACAGGTAATTTTTTAAATGCAAAGTATTGCTAACGAACGCATCATATCACAACTTTTAATATTCCTTAATAGTATTTTCGTTAAAACTATCCCCACTTCTTAGCGAAAAAAAAAACACAAAATTTAAAAAGTGAATTGAATTTAAATAAATTCACATAAAATCGTAGTCAAATTCTCACTCAAATCAAAAGTTTAGAGTAAAATAAAGTAATTAATTTCGTACTTAAACTAAGAGACTGTCCTCTCTAACGCATTATTAATTAGTCTATCGTGTCGACTCTATACAAAGAAAAAAGACGATTAATGATTTGAATTAGTGCTTTTAAGTTTGATTCATGATGATGAAGCAATAAGTTGTTGGTCTTAGTAATACTATACTCGGTCAACTTTAACAGAATTTGTAATTTTTGTGGATGAAGAAAAGAATTGAAATTAGAATATTTCATTTCTATTTTATTAAAAATGCAATGATGTAATGCTAACTAGGAGGTGCAAATGTACATTATTGCTCTTGATCCCTCCTTTCTATGAATACTTAGGTAGTGAGAATCGAAGGAAGGAAATATGAATAGGAACCCAAAATCCGAGCTTTGGTGTCAGGAAAATGTTCAAAACGAAGAGATGTTATGGTTCCATCGTGGGCGACATGTATAGGGTAGCGCATGAGGTGGTGGAATTTTGTAGGTTCATCAAATGTTTCCTTAGAGTACATGTCCCAGTTCTCCTCTGCAAGCCTATTCACAAGACCTATGCAATCCAAATGTTCTGGGTTGTCGAAGATTTTTGAGTCAAAACCATGGTCCCCAAGGTGCTCATACCACAGTGCACGTCGGAATCTATATATCTCCCCTCTTGGTCTTCCATTCCATGCTAGATGACGTGGTTGGAATGCACCCATTGCAATCTCACTGTCTCTTGAACCCTCCATTGATCTTTGATTTATGTTAGCAGACCCAACGATTATGTATTCGTCATCAACTGAGGGAACCAATACACACACTGTTAATCATTTGTCAAATCTTTCCCAAACATGGAACAACAGTTGAAGATCTTAACTTTAACATAATGGTGTTTGATCTCATACCTATCATCATTTTGGAATGAACATAGATCATGAACCTCCTTGAATTTTGTGCTCTTCTGTAGTCACTCTCAGGCTCTGGTTCCTGTGGAGGAGTATACTCTCCCGGTTCCTTATGCTCCCTATTGCCAAGGCAAAAAAATGTCAAATAATCTCGAGGGTGTGCTTGAATGCCGAATTTTACCAAGGCTTCAGCAATTTCGGAATACATCATCTCCATGGTTCGTCTCTGCCAATCTAATATTGCTTGAACCGACTCGCTTTCAGGTACACCTTCAGGCCACATTGGGATCACTATGTACACAGAAAACCTCTCTTTTGCTTCAATCTTGCTCACAATCTTCAATGTCAACTCCTTTGGTATAAGATGCAGAGCACCAACGTTCTCAATCACAAACTCATTAGTTGGGTGCCAAGCATATGAACTCCCTAGGAAGTACTGGTTCTCAATGTAGACGAAGTTTTTTGCACGCCTGATAGCATTAATGTACGCATCCTGAATACTTCTCTCAATCATGTTGTCTTTCCCACTAACAAGGCCTAATTCAGCAACTTCTTCCGGGGCTTGGGGAAACCCCAAAGCAGCACCACCATCAATGGATCTAAACAGCTGAACATTCCATGTGTCTTCTACTCCCACTTCTGATTTTTGTGAATCAGATGGGTGGACTAGAATGCCATCAAGATCATCAAGCGAGAATAGATGTTCCTTCCCAACTTGCTTCTCCCACCTTTGCTCAAAGTTGTACAGAACATCCCAAGCAATAGGACCTTCTAGCTTGCAATGAATGTCGTGCCATGGCTCTCTTGGACCACCTTTATCAATGGAAGCATTTGGAAAGTTTGGTTGATGGAAATCGTTTCTATGCACCGTATTCAAAGTTGAAAATAGAGGATGGTCCCTGGTGTCATACCTCCCGTCACAGAGATCAAGACCACCTATGAAACTCACCACACTTCTTCTCTTCTGTGATGGCCCTACAAAACCTGCATCAACGACCACACTCTTTTGGTGATGAGTGAACATAGTTGATATTTGAAGTTCTTGAATCATGCTTTTCCCATCATCCGGGTTCCGTGGACACAGAACACAATGCACCTTTGTGTTTCTAAAGTAAGCAGCAGTTTCCTTATCATGAGTTCCCATCAAGCCATCTTTGGTCAATTCTGGTACAGAAGTTCTGTCATTCCAAATAAGCAGAAGAACTCTAACACCTTCATCGGCCTTTTTCTTCAGTAACTCCCCGAGGGTGATATTTGATTCTTCCTTGTCCCTAACCAATGCTATTTCAGTGTAAACGGACCAACCAGTTATGTAAACAAAATGCTTAGCATCCATAATGGCAGTGTAAATGTCCTCCCAACATCTTGCGGGCAAGTAGTCTTTTCCTTCGGATATTGGAATGTACGGGACAACACCAACGCCACGTGGGGCATGAGCATCCTGGTACAAGGTAACATGACAACCTTCTCTCTGATTGAAGAATGTACGGGGAACTCCAGAAAACGGCATGCGAATTCCCTGAGACCATGAACATGTTGGGTCCTGAGTGACGCTGGTGAATTGCACGCTGACGCGGATTTTGGAGTGACCCGGCACGGGACGATGATCTTCTTCGTCTAATATCTCAACCCACCTCTTAATTATGGGGCCCTTGCGAACTTGCTCCACAGGGACATAGGCTCTTCCGATTAGAGTTGCTCCGATCGGGTTACCATCTTTGACAGTGAATATGATGTTTGAGATACGATGTGCAGAGTAGATTTCGAAGCTCTCGTTCCACTTTGGGTTTGAGGGTTGGTTTCCTATCATTCTCGTTCGTCCAACCCTTGCCTTGTCCAAATCAACTGTTGCATACAATCTTGTCCCAACAATCTTCCTCAAGTTTTCACATGTTTCCATTGAACAAAACAAGATTCTACTCTTAGTACCCTCTCTTGTCAAAATTAGTTTTAGTGTTGCATTGTTAAAATTGTTGAAAATAATTCTGCATCTCCCCCCATAATGTTATTTTCATCTCGCTCACAGACTAAATAAGTTATTTAATTGTTCGAAAGATTAGCGATGAAATTCAATTTGATCAAACAAACTTCAACCAAAATCATATTTTTCTGAAAAAGTAATTGTCGCATTTTGAGTAAATTGTTTCTAAACACTTGTTCCGTCTACAATATGAAATACTTGCCATCATTGAGTAAATTTGATCAAACAGACTTCAACCAAAATCATATTTTCTTCTTTAAACGTTTCGATATATAAGTTTATATTTTTCATAAACACCATAATTAAAATGCTATGTATTAATAAATTTAAAATATGATTTTTAAAATTTTAATACTTTTAGGATTATTTTTTAAAATTCAAAATAATTGAAACAAAAAATCTATAAACATGAAAATTGTAATATAAAATAACTTCTCACATTTAAATTGAAATATTACGTTCTCAAAGCCCATCATAGAAATAAAAAATAAAATAAAATCCAGTATTTCTACATTTTCCAAAACTAGATATTTCACAAGTAATATTTTAAAACTTGTAACAAAAACACAAATATTGCATTCCCATATTGTCAAGTTTCTAAATTTCGAAGCCAACCCAGTCTTATACATTTACTAATGAAAAAGATGAAGTATATACGTGAGTGAAAAAGTGAAAGAAGTAATGTGATAGTGTTAAAAGATTGAAAAGTTGTTGATTGGTTAACATACCTCAGGCCTGCACAACAGACAACCCTTGACTTGGGCTAGAAATCTCTTACCCTTGTGTGTTGTACCCTTTGTTCCAATGTTTTTTAAAGCAGATGAAAAGAAGGAAAAAGAAACATAAGCATGTTAATCTCTGTGAAAACTAATGCAGAAGGCATTGACATGAACGAAAAAAGGTTGTAACATGAGATGATTGTACTGAGAAAAGTAAAGAGTTTTAATGAGATAGATACCTTCTGACAGAAATCCAAATGACATCCAGTATGCAATCTATCAACTTCAAATATTGTTACCTTAAGAATCCCGTGTAGCAGCTCAGGCATTTTCTTTCACAACTTTATATATTTGTTACCTTCTATGCTATGATCTGCACCATAACCATAGAGGGTAATCAAATTCAGTCAAATAAAATTTCAGTTTTTGACGATAATGTATATAAATAGAGAGAGAGAGAGGTGAAAAGAGAATCTTGGGAATGTTCTGTTTGAAGAAAGAGATGTGTTTGGAGAACAAAACCAAAAACTAGAATCAATTCTCTCCTTCGCTTGTAAGAACCATTTGTCTACTTCAAACGGACTAGGTAAGGTGGTTTGTCCACCACCCAAGTTACCATTTTTTGCATTTAATTAAATAAATTAAATGTATGAATTATCGAAGGTAAAAGTTTTGTCAAGTTTACCATCAAATATTTTCGTGTATAGTTCGAAAAGTACAAAATGAGCAACACTAATCATCAAAGTGAAGCAACAGGTATTATGTTTCTTTTGAGGCAAAGGCTAGGCAAGTGATCTTAGATCTCAATTTCTGGGTTAATTTACTTACATTAAATTGTTCCAAAACCAAACATCCAAAACTCACTCAGGAATATCGATGAGATCTCCTTGTGGTTTAGTCAAATTGGAAAGAATCGTTGAAGTATATTGAATTAAAAAGTTCGATCTTTTTAGCTTTTGTTTTTCTGGGACGAAACAAGGAGGAAAACAAGTAAGTTTTCCCATGCAAGTGAGAATCTAACAGAGTCAAGGAGCCAGCGTGTTACATCGAGGGTAAGGCTTGACTTAAACATAGATGACTTCAAGATAATTATGTATTTTTATTTATAAGACTAAGTTTTTTCACCTCACATACAGTATTGTATTGTGTGGGGCTAGGTTGGTGAATGATATAAATGGTATGGTCTCATCGGCCAAGTTCACAGTGACTGAGCGATCAAATCAAGAGAAATGAATTGTGAAAATTACTTTAAAGAAGATTTTCAGATATGTTGTCAAATGTTCAAAAATATTTCATTTAGTCCGTTGGTTAGTTTCTAATCACGTACCACGTGTGAAGTCAATAGGTAATGTTTTATATTTAATTTAGTTTTTATATTTTATATTTTTTTTAATTTTATTTAATTTAATTTTTTTTAAAATTGAACAATTTTGTCTCTCTAAATTAAGAGAAAATTTAATTTTTATATAAATATTATATTAATATTTTTATTAAAATTCACATTTTTATTAAATATTTTTTATTGAGGATTATGATTAATTTAAAATTTGAACGAAAAAGATAAAGATGAAGACTAATATCATTGATTAAAAATTTAGAGAGGTTAAAAATAATATCATTGATTAAAAATTTTAACCTCTCAACATCTTACATCAATGATATTAATCTTTACCCTTACAATTTTTAATAAAATTGATACAATTTAATCTTTTTTGTTAAATTTCTCAATAAAGTAAATCATTCTCATTTTGATAAAAAATCATTCATCCATTTTAATTAATTTAAGGGATCGACCATATTATATCAATTTTTTCAAAAATCAAAATCAAATTAAAATTAATAAAAATTAAAAGACAAACTTAATATTTTTAGACATATCTAAACAATAATTAAACCCAAATATAAATCGGATAATACGAAGAAAAGAGTTGTACTTAGACACTAAAGGCGTAACGTTTATTATGATGGAAATGGTAAGAACAGACATTTACATGAACATACATTCTTCGACACCCTCTTCCCAACAAGTAATTACATATGGTTTATAAGCTAAGTGGTGAGAATCGGAGGAAGATAATCTGATTTGGAACCCAAAATCCGAGCCTTAGTGTCAGGAAAATATTGAAGCCCCGGAAGGTTCGTTATGGCTCCATGCTTGGTTACTTCTACGGGATAACGCATGAGGTGGTGAAATTCTCTATTCTCATCAAAAGTTTGCTCAGAGTACACACCCCAGTTGGTTTCAGCAAGATTATTCACAAGCTTCATGCATTCTTCGCTTTCAGGATCGTCGAAAATGCTTCTATCATCAACATCTCCGAGGTGTTCATACCACAGTGCACGTCGAAATCCATATATCTGTCCTCTGGGTGGCCCATTACACGTTAAATGCCGTGGCTGGAATGCACCCATCGCAATCTCACTGTCCCTTGCTCCATCCATCGATCTTTGGTTTATGTTCGCAGAACCAATGATTATGTATTCATCATCAACTGAAGGAAGCAAGAGTCACCACAACACAACTTCTTAATCTCATGTCACGACCAAATACAAAAGTACTAAACAATGTAACATAAAAATGTCGGAAAACTTTGGTGCATATAAACATAAAAAAGTGGTCTTGGGTTGGATCCCTTACCTATCATCATCTTGGCATGAACATAGATCATGAATCGCCTAGACTTTTGTGCTCTGCAGTAATCAGTGTCGGGTTCTGGTGCCTCAGTGGGAGTGTACTCGCTAGATTTCTGAGCCTCACGGTTTCCAAGGCAGAAAAAGGTCAAGTAGTCTCTCGGGTGCGCTTCAATTCCAGTTCTTTGAATGGCTTGAGCTATATCAGCATACATCATCTCCATTGTCCTCCTTTGCCAATCTAGTATTGCTTGAACTGAACCACTCTCAGGTATGCCTTCTGGCCACATTGGTATGACAACATACACAGAAAATCTTTCCCCTGCTTCAATCTTGCTAACAATCTTCAATGACAGCTCCTTTGGTATGAGATGCAACGCACCAATATCCTCTACTACTATATCAGATGCTTGCCAAGCATATGAACTCCCTAGGAAATATTGGTTTTCAATGTAGATGAAGTTTTGTGCTCTTCGAATAGCATTTATGTACGCATCTTGAATACTTCTTTCAATGATGTTGTTGTTCCCACTAACAAGGCCTAATTCAGCTGCTTCTTCTGGGTCTGGGGGGAAGCCAGAAGCTGCACCACCATCAATGGATCTGAACAACTGAACATTCCATGTTTCATTATCATTGGTCGTTGCCGCAGTGGTTCGAGGGACAAAGTATTCATTAAGCATGCTCGAAGGGAATAGATGCTGATTCCCAACCTGCTTCTCCCACCTTTGTTGAAAATTTGACAAAACATCCCAAGCAACATATCCTTCTAACTTGCAGTGAATATCATGCCATGGCTCTCTTGGACCACCTTTCTTGATGGAAGCACCTGGGAAATTTGGCTGATGGAAGTCATCTTTATGCAGTGTGTCCAAAGTTGAAAACAGAGGATGTTCCTGAGTATCGTATCTCCCATCGCAAAGATCAATGCCACCTATGAAACTTGTTATTGTTCTCTTTTGTCGTTGTCCCACCGGAGCACCAACAAATTGGGTATCAACAACTACACTCTTCTGGTGATGAGTGAACATTGTTGAAGTTTCCAGATCCTGCACAATGCTTCTTCCAACATCCGGGTTCCGCGGACACAAAACACAATTCACCTTTGTGTTTTTGAAGTAAGCAGCAGTTTCTTGATCATGGGTTGCCATCAAGCCATCTTTCTTGAAGTCTGGCACAGATGTTCTATCATCCCAAACAAGCATGAGAACCTTAACACCTTCCTCAGCTTTCCTCTTGAGAAGTTCCCCAAGGGTGATTCTCTTGGGCTGCATGGGGTCCCTAATCAAGCTTATTTCAGTGTACACAGACCAACCAGTTATGTAAATAAAGTACCTAGCCTCCACAATGGCACTGTAAATATCCTCCCAGCATTTCCTAAACTCATAATTCCTTCCCGACAAGGGAATCCACGGTTGAAAACCATGTGAAACATGAGCATCTTGGTACAAAGTAACGTTGCAGCCGGTTCTTTGACTAAAGAAGGTGTGGGGAACTCCTTGAAACCTCGGACTTCTTATTCCTCCAGACCAGTTTATGTCATTCAAAACATTAGAGAATTGCATTTTGACATGGATTTTAGAGTCACTGGGAATGGGGTTGCGATCCTCGTCCAATATTGGGACCCATGTGTCCACTATGTTACCTTTGACGACTTGCTCAACTGGGACATAAGCTCTTCCAATTAGAGTTGCATCAATGGGGTCTTTTTGTTTGACAGTGAATATAACATGGGAGATCAAATGGGCACAGTATATCCGAAAGGTATCATTCCACGTGGGGTTGGAGGGTTCATCATTTACCACTTTAGTCCTTCCAACTCTTGCCTTATCTAAATCAACTGTTGCATACAGACCCGTTTGGGTAGACTGTGAAACGTTATTACATGTAAAGAATTAGACTAATCAGAAGAAATTTAAGCTTCATACTTCAAATTAAATGTCAAAAAAGCCTAAATAAATAAATAAAAATAGAGTTTCTCCAAAATTAAGGTACCCCGGGTTGGCCTTGGCATTGACAGAACAGACAACTCTTGAGTTGGGAAAGGAATCTCTTCCTCACGCTTCGATTTGTACCCTGTTTACAAAATTCAAACCAGACATGAACAAGAAACAAGAAATAATTTTCACATAATCCTTATATACTACACTATATTTGACAAATACAAAACTAGTTCATTTCTTCATTAATATCGTATATCATAAATGAAGAGAAAGGAAAATATCATTTTTTTTTTGTGTAATCGGAAAGAAAAAAAGATATGTATTGTGACTACATTTGACGAAAGAACAGAACAGGAGAATTTGGGTTAAGGCATGAACCTTGCAGCAGAGATTGAAATCGCAGTCGTTAAGAGTTGGCAGTGCATCCACCTCGTATATGGTCACATCGAGCGTTCCATGCAGCAAACGCGACATTCTGCAACTGGCGAGAAAGATATTTAGCTTTTACTTTCCACAACACCAACACATGCATGCATGTTACAGATTTTATAAAATAGCTAAAATCAATGCAAAAATGGAAGTTGCTTACATGGAAAAAGTCGACGATATACAGTTCGTATGTTGAAGGTCTCTTCATGGAATGCATTTATAGAAAGAGTAATGGATGTGATGTGATAAATAGTGTGTCTTAATTCTGAAGCAAGAGATATACTATGCAAACAAACATGGCTTTGAAGAATAGAGATTCTTTTGCAATTTCTCAACTAAGGAATTAGTTCTCACCTTAACATTCAAGGAAGAGAGTATTGTACGAGAATGTTTGTTTTCAAACATATTCCGCAGTTAAAAAGTATTTGAAGCAAGTAACAACAGTGACTCCTGTACGATGCTATGACTTTTTGTGTGTTTCTGGGTCCATTGTTGTTGTTAAGGTTCAGGTTAAGGATTTTTGTTTCTAGTGAATTGAAATGAGTCCAGTCACAAAGGGATTTCACAAAATCAAGGTACTGTTAATGTGTGAGAATGGGAAACATATGGAGAAAAATATGACAGAACTTTCAACTCTTACTTACATGAACATAACATCACCATCAATTGTGTTTTTCTCTGTGTTTAACTCAATTTGTCTATTTTTGTACAATATGTAACTATACCACGCACAGTTAAGTCCTAAAACCATACAAAATTAAAACAAGACAAAATAGTACAATGTTTAAATCTACTAATTAAATACTTAAACGGGGAAGTTTTTTACAGAACATGTTATTAAAAAATTAAAATGATTATCTCTCACACGTTAATTTTTGTTTTTATTAGTTATATTAACGTATAAGAATTGTTTTATTTTGAACTTTTTTAGTTAAATATGTTTTAATATTTCTGAAAAAAAAAAACAATTGAATGAATAATGTTTCACGGAAATCTGGGACATAATATTTGTGGGAATTTAAGTACAGGAAATACAATTTTATACTTTGAATTGGAACAAACATCTCTTAATATTTATTTCTAAAATAATAAAAATACTTTTATATTTTTTTAATGAAAAAGTATACCCTAATTTGATTGGATTTAAAAAAATTTATCTAAAGTAAATATAAAAGACAAATGCACTTCGATTCCATTTTAATTCAGCATAAATAAAGTAATACTTTACTTTGAATTGATTTTTGCGATTTTTTGTTATTATAAAATTATGAAATGCTTTTTATAAAAAAAGTAAATTTTTAATTAAAATAAATCATTTTGTATAAAGTTAGCTATTTTTGTAATTTCAGTTCTCTTGTATATTCATAGACGAACTACATCATCTTACAGTTATATCCTACAATACATAACATCTTCCTTATTTTAATTATAAATATAATATAATTAAATTAGTAACTTTTAATATATTTGTTAATACCTTGAAACTGGAATTACATTTGTTATATTTGATGAGTTAATAACTTGAATAGCACATTTTTATGAAATTTATACGTCTCGATTTAATAGAATAATTCTAATAAATAAAATGTCACATGTTTATAGGATAAAGTAGAGTAGCGACATAAGTATATAAGAATCAACCATTACAGTCATCTATAATATACCAAAAGGTTGGATCCTCGCACAACAAAATACCTTGAACATAGACTAAACATGAAACAATTTACAAAAGGTTGCTCATAGAGCAATGAAATTAAAATAATAGTTCATAAGGAGAAAGGCTCAACAATGAGTAATAAAGAACCAATGAGTCTAACTAAGTAGAAATATCTCCGTCAACATCACGATCATCCCGAGTCTCCACATCTGCTCACACCAAAGATTTGGTGATCATCGCAAAAGGAAAACCAAACAGGAAACAAACACAACAAGAAAAGGTAAGCTAAAGAAATTTTTTTTTTCTTAAAATATAAATGAGCAAGCATATTATGAACAAATAAATCAGTAAGCATATAAGGCATGTGATGGCAAACAATAAAGACTCACTAACTCAATTATCCGGATACATATAAGAGATCATATTCGTTTGATGTCTGCACTTGTGGTGACCTCAACTGCTCTGCAGAGTCATTGCCAATGGGTTTCACCCTACCACGCACAAGGTTAGTTCATGATCATCTAAGGTCATTATCCTGTCAGAGTCTAGGACCTCTTGCTATTCTCACCACTTGAATCAGTCTGCTCTATGTGAGTCTGATTGATTCTTTAGAGTTTCAGGATGCAACCTTGCTTGAATCCTTATCTGATTATATACACTACAACACCACCATAAAATCTTGCTAAGAGTCTCATGGAATTATGTGTAGCTCATACCATATCCATCTTTCTCACACCAAATCCACATGTTATCTCAAAGCATTATATTCTCATGCCAATGCACAACCAACCCACCAAATTCATATTTCATTTCATACCAAGCACATAAATCTTAGCTCAAAATATCCCATAATACATACAAAGTCACTAGTTCATGCTTATAAGAGTAATTCAATCCATCCACAAGTGAAATCACAGAGTTTGGAGCAAATCTGCATCATTCTCGCTCAAGCGATAGGGTCCCCTCACTCAAGCGACAGGGTCCCCTCGCTCAAGCTAGACTCTCCTCACATGGGCGAGAGCTCAAACAGATGGTACAGTGCATCACTGCGAGTTCTCGCTTAAGCTAGACCATCTCGCTTAGGTGAGACTGCTCTCACTTGGGCGAGAATTCTCGCTTGAGCGACAATTCGCGCAGAGACAAAGGAGAGTTCTATGTTATTCTCGCTTAGGCTAGAGGATTCTCGTCTAGGCAAGAATAGCAGTTTCTCTCTTGCTCCTGCATGCAACATCAGAATCCGTCCAAAAATACATATATCATATTATCACACCATCACAATCAACATCCAAGCACTTGTGAACAAGAAAACAAAACCAAAACAAGCAACATATTTTAAAAACGTTCAAAACCCTAACTTTCCTTATCTTGACAGATGCTAGCCCAGCAAGAACAAGTCCCAAAAAAGAACACTACAACACAATTACAGTGGAAAACAAAACCAAGGGAGACGAAACTGAGACCCTATCATATATTACAGTGGAACCAAAGCTTCAAAAAAGAAAAAACAAGATGTAATAGGGGTTGGGGATTGACTTGTGTAGAGGAAGGAACGTTCTACTAACAGCTCACTCGAAGGAATACGTAGCTTAAGGCCTAGCAGAGCTCCTACTTCAGAAAAAGGGAGAAGGTAAAAGAGTTGTTTTTAGGTGAGGAGACAAAATGGGAGTAAAGGAGCAACTGAAAGGGGTCATGAAAAATAAGTGGGTTGACCCTGGGCCCTCTAGTAAGACTAAGCCCAAAACTTTTGAGACAAAAAGTGGATTTTACGATCTTCCCAACAACAAAAAATTTCAATCTCGAAAATTCATTCATCGGGTAGAAGAGAAACTATGTTCTCCTCATTTTCTCTTACCACAATCACCTAGACTTGTTTGACTTATGAACCTCAACATATTAACTAGTTGAAAAACCTTGCCTCTATGCTATGTGATATGGTGCTTAACTGCTTAACAGTGTAGATTGGTCTAGCCACTGCTCTCAAAGAAACTACTCAACTTCAAACCTATCGCTTGAAGAGACTTTTATGTCCCACCAACCATTTTTTATGAAATACTTTTTATAAAAAAAAGAAAAATTTTAATTAAAATAAATCATTTCATATAAATTTAGTTATTTTTGTAATTTCATTTCTCTTGTATATTCATAGACGAATTACATCATCTTACGATTATATCCTACAATACATAATATCTTCCTTATATTAATTATAAATATAATATAATTAAATTAGTAACTTGTAATATTTGTTAATTTAATAACTTGAAACCGGAGTTACATTTGTTATATTTGATGTTAATAACTTGAATAGCACATTTTTATAGAAACTATTATTTATTAATTATAGATATAAACAAAGTGGAAGAGATACAATTATTTATTAGCCAAACTAGTAAAGGAGACACTGTATGACAAAGAAATAAAAATTTGATATATTTTGATGTTGCATGTATATTACACATATATTTAAATTAACTGGGAGTTGTCTTTTGCGATAAACAAGTAGCGAAGTATTTCAAATGATTAAGCATGTGAGATTTTTTATTTTTCTATGCAGTATAAAAGATTTTAATCCATTTCTTATCTTTGAAATAGGACATGAATTGACAAAAAAGGATATAGTAGAACAGAAGTTCAATAATACACATGATAATTTGGAAATATATTACATTTTTAATCAGTACTAATTTAAAATTATATAAATTACGTTTTTTTAAGGATTGGTTATACGTTTTAAATTGATAAGACACATATGTTTAACTATGCAAAAAATATAAGTTTTTCTAAAATTATTGTGAATGTGATGTAATAGCAATTTAATTGAGGCTTTTGCTTTAATGATCCATTCCTTGGCTTGACTTTTATTATTCTTTTATTTGCTCAATAAATATTTCGGGCCCCGATTCTCCATGCTTGATAAAATTCCAAACATTCATTTTTCTACTATGTGTATGAACAGTTGAATTATATAATGAAGATGTTAACCAACTGAAACAGGTTGATAAATAATTAATGAGCACTACTTTCATTTTTTTCATTAAAATTTGAAATAAATAATTTTATTAACTAAAATAATATAAATATATATAACAGATTTTATAAAAACAATTTTTTTTAAAAATTTTTAAATAATAATTTTATGATATAAAATAATTGTTTTAGAATTTTTAAAATTTTTAATAAAAATTAAGAAAAAAAATATCTCTTTAACATTTTATTAGACTATGAAGGATGTTACAAAGATCATCTAAAAATAAATAAAAATAAACTTAATAAAACTTCAAATTAATACTTTAATTATTTTTTAAACTCTTTAAATATTTAATATTATTTTTTGTTAGTTTTTATATTAATTTAATTCTTTTATGTTTAATTATTTTTTAATTTTTATTAACATTAACAAATATATAATTATTTAATTATTTTTAAATTTTATTAATAAATATTAAATAAAATATTAAAAAAAATTGTACAATATTTATTCATATTTTATTTTCTTTAAAGAGAACAAAATTATACTAATAATTATTAAATCAAATTTAATTTAATATCATAATTAACTTGTGTAAACTTTAATAGATATTAATTATTCTGGTCATTTAAGACACCGGTACCTATTATTTCATTCCTTAAAACGTTTTACACTCTACTTTTTTTATAGAGAATAAAAAAAACACCAATGACAGAGTGAAAGTTTTTCATTGAAGAGAACGCAAATCTTTATAAATAATTTCATTCCACCACTACCAAAATTTTTATAATTAAAATTTGTGAAAAACACTCAATATTTATAAGTAAAACTTTATTTTCAATATTCATTACATTAAATTAACTATTAACTACGTTATTTTAATTTAAAATTTAAAACCTTAAATTATTTATGCTTCTAAGTTATAGATAAGAACTAGGAACGGTAAGAAACCTTCGGTTACGAATGAAGATGACAAATGAATATATCTCTTTGGTTATTATTTAAATTTATCACAATTTAAACAATAAACTTTTATATTAATAGGATAAAAATAATACTTGATTTCTTAAATTGAAATAAGAACGTAAATATATGTATTTGTCATATTCTCGATGCTTGTTTTTCATTCATACTTATCGTTGTTTTAAGTTATTAAAATATTAAGGAATCTAATATTTATTATTTTTTCTTGTATTTTTATTTTTGTAACTTATTTCTAAATTTAAATATAATTAATTATAATTATTTAATATTCAATCAATTATTATTTAACATTAATACAATTGTAATTGTTTTTTAATATTTAATATTAAAAAATATATTATTTTTATATTAAATACTTATCTTACCAACAAGAAATAATAAAAAAATAATATCCACTACACAGATATCTATAAAAAATATATCTAATATCCATTTGCAAATACTGCGAATACAATTTTATTTTTCTATTTTATTAAGTAATGGTAGATATTCTCTGTCTCCTTTAATTGCCGTAAGGTGACGTATACCACAACCCAGAGAATAGTCAAATTGAGTGAAATAATAAAATTGGAATTAGTTTGGAGATTTCTCAGAAATGGCCAAACATGCAGTACGGAAGTTTAATTAAATGCGATGGAAATAGTAATAATAAAAGTCACATTTCAACATAAATTTGAAAATCACGTCACATTGTTTAGTTTGACCGTCTTATTGGTAGCAGTTATTATTATTAGCTTAACTACATTCAGATTTTTTTTTATTTACTCTGCATAAAAAACTGCCGTGAATCAGTAATATTTTTTTATTTACTTTTTGCATGAATAAAATATCACGATATTTTTTATTCTAACATATTATATTTATTTAATTATTACTATCATCATCATCATTATTATTATTATTATAAAAAACACATTTGTATTAAGTTGATTATGATGTGTATATATTTGGAGAGAAACATGGAAAGAGAATTCAGGGTCTGTTATGTTTGGAGAAAGAGAAATGTGGTTGGGAGAGGAAAACAAAATCTAAAATAATAATAATTAAAATTTGCTATTTGTCTCAGACTTTTGTATTTACTGTATTACTGTTTGTATTTGTATTTCCACAAACTGTACACAAAATTAAGCTTACAAAATAAAAAAGTTTATTTCGAGACACTCTCGGTTAGAATGCTTTCATTGCACATTTGTTAACTTTAATTAAAATGCTTGATCAAAAACTTAAAGTCGTTGAAGAATTAACGACGTCATAAAAAAATTAGCCTATTTTTAAATATTTAATTATTAAATATGTTTTTAAATGACTTTAGCCTTTTTATTGAACTTTTTACAATAAGGAAACACCTATGAGAAAATAAATTAATTAGAATTAAATATATTTGAAAATTAAAATTAGTACATCTATGAAACTTTGGTCTTAGTTTTTCAACTTTTAAATATGCTAAATTTAGTTTTTTTTAATCAAATTTTATTAAGTTTATTTGAAATTTCAAATACATTTCATGATAGTATTTGATTTAACATTAAAGCGAAAATGTGTCAAACGGTATAAACTACTCAAATATTATCTTGAAATGCTTTTGAAACGTCAAATAAATTTAATAAAATTTTTTTATAAGGATTAAATTCACACATATGTAAATATATGAGACTAAATTGGTCTAATGTTTCAAGGAGTGACTAATTCTAATTTTTACTTAAAGTTAAGAAATAACAAACATATTTAACCCAATTAATTACCAGGTCAATTGCTTTATAAAGTTTACATTGATATATTTAAGGATGATGATTAACAAGAGTCTCAAATCGAGCCAATTCATAAAATTGATTAATCCATCTTATAATGAACTAAAAACGAGTTAATTCAATCTAATGTCTTTTGGCGAAAGAAAATTTTTGATAAATAAATTACATACTTATTATTTTAATTTATTTTATATATTTATTATAACAATATAATCAAAATTGTTTTTCTATTTATTTAAAATAATTAAAAGTTAAAGTGTCAATTTGAATTTTTTTTTGAATATCTAAATATTACCACTTCTGGACTTATAATAAATTTGTTAACACCCAATAGTAAATTATAAGATGGATAGAACTTAATTAAAGCTTTAGAAAAATAAAGACAACGTGTTATTTTTTGTTATAATTGAGAAATTAATTTGTGGTAATGTGGAAATTCTTTTAAGAAATGAATTGGTGGCTAAGTAACCAATAAGGATGTGGGACTTTTCTCAAATATTGAGATGTTAACAGCAGCCTCTCCTTTATTATTGATGGCCCATACGCATTTTCTATGTCTCCACTATCGCTATCACATTATTTCAACAACAGTAGGTGAAATCCACCTAATATTGCAAGGCTTATCACCAGATATTTAATAAAAATGCTTTTATCAAATTAAAGAATAAAATAAAGAATGTAATTAAAGTTTCAAATTTTTAATTATTATATCGTAACAAAATAAAAAAAGGGAAAAATTTGTGGAAGGTTCAAAATTTTGCCCCCACAATAAATAGCTCCAATGACGAAGAGACACTTGGATAGTTTGTTAAACGATAAATTAACAACCTTCTACTAAACGCCAAAATATGACGATGACTAAGTCAATTTTCATGGAATTTTGATTTTTTTTTCTTTCCTAATATAGCGATTATAATTAATTTTTGATGTTTTAAAATATATTAAAAAAAATATTTAAAATATTAACACAGTATATTTTTACTATATTTTTAATATTCAGGACAATAAAAAAAAATCAATAAAAAAATATTTAGATTTATTTTTATAAATGAAATTTTACACTTTTCTCACTATTATAGTGTACATTATTGTATCCATAAGTGGTTCATTATGTCTTAAACCACACGTATAAATAAAGTGGATAAAAATAGGAAAAGCAAAGTGGTTACCATAATCATAAACCAAATTTCAACAAATCAACTAGTATCTTTAATTTGAGCCCTTTTGTTTCAAAGTCTTTTTGACTTGGAAAAAAAATTAAAGAGCTAATTCTTTTAGGTATATTTTTAATTTTGTATTTTAGACAAAAAAAACTGTTTTTCCTCCTTTTTCCTAGTAATATATATATATATATATATATAAAACATTTCTATGATGATGATAAATTATTTTTAATAAAATACATCTTTAATTGTCTGAGAACTATAGGAGCGAAAATGTTGATTGTGATAAAAACAAATTTATGTGAGAAATAAGTATTTGTTAAATTATACTTAAATAATCAATAATAAAAATATCCCATTGTTTTTTCAATTTTCAGATTTCTTGAATTTGTTTTTTCACTATTAATCTATGTATCATTTTGAAAATTTTAGATGATATTAATTCCTTTTGGTCCATTGTACTTTTCCTTTATATCTAATGCTTAACTAATTTGTACTTGTACAGCTTTTATGAAGTAAAAATAATGAGGTAAAATAAGAAATCTAATAAATTATTAGAATAAAGAATCTTTGGGATATTCATGGATCGTTATGTATAATCCATAAAATGTATAAAAAAGGATAAGTGATTTTTTTAGTTCTTTATGTTTTAGTTTCTTTTTGCATTTAAAAGTCTTAAATTTAATACTTTATGTTTTTTATTTGTTTAATGTTTTGTCCAATAAATATGTTTTTCGTATGAAACTTTTTCACATACCAAAAATTCACATTTGGTTATGAACTTGACTAGGTATGAGAACATTGCTCAAGCAACTTTTCTGGCCTGAATTTAGAAAGTTTCAAATTGAGAAAGTTAAGAAAAATTGTACTTGGGTTTTGAATCATACACCATTGGGGCAAGCTTAAATGAAACTAATTATATAAGTACTTATGGTTTTTGTGTAATAAATTAGTGCTTGAAATTATTCAGTAAACGATAACTAAATTTTATGTATATTTAAATTTTTGTTTTCTATATATGTGATGTTTTATATTTAAGAGATTTATGATAATAGGGATAATCAAGGGTGTGAGAATAGTATTTTAGAGAGGTGTAGTAAACAAACTTAGGTTTGTTTTAGGTTATAATAGAAAAGTAATAAAATGGGATCAATTTAGTTGTGTGGCGTGTCATTGTAATCAATAACATTTCTTTATTTTTCTTTTTAAAATAGAAAACATGTTATTGCTTTTTCATTCTCTTTCTTCTTTCTTTTCAAATTTCCAAACCTACTCTAAAGTCTCTCTTTTTTCGTTGTTAAAGTCACTACAATACGTTAAATAAAGTTTAATTCTCTAATGTTAGAACTTCTATGGACATTAGTCACTCATCATTTCCTTTAAACTATGTTTTTCCTAGGATACAAGGAAATCCAAATAAAGAAAACTAGTAACATTTCAACTTAGGTTATGATTGATTAATTGATGCGGACTGATTTGTGAGATATTTACATATCAAATTAATTAGTACAAATAATTAAGTTAGTCAAGTTGTTTTTTTTTAGTTGATATTGAGTTGTGTTTTGTAATATTATATGAATAATGAATAATCGGGATCATGAACATAATTTAAAGTTCTAGGATTTTGATATTTTTTACGTATATTTACAGTTTTTACTTAAATTTGAAGTTGTTACTAATTTTGGTAAGTTAAGTTCAGATTTATTTTAACTTGAAACTTGAATTATAATATTCTACTAAACTTTGAACAATTACTTGATAATCATGGATAATCCAATATGTTTGGACTTCATGAAATATATAATAGGTATTTAGTTTCATGCATTTGAATTCAATATAGTTTTTTAAAAGTTGTCGATTTTTTTAAAACTTGTTTTATTCCTTTCTGTTCTTAGTGAGGTAAGAAATGTGTTAGATGCATTGTGTGAAGCTTTGTTTAATAACTCAATAGAGTTCTATATAATTCATTTATTTATACTATTTAGTTCGTTTGGTTATGTTTGTTTTGTAATTGTGATGTTTTACTTATTTTAGGTATTTTGATGAGATATTGAAGTGATGGATTTCAAATCAATTATAAGATTCCAAATTAATTATCAACTAAAATCATTTATCTTCATGGGAGTAGTTAACAAATCAATTATCTCAATTGGCTAATCAAATGGACTATTAGCAAGACAAAATCGATTATCATTTTTCAATTCAGTAAAATGGATTGGATATATTAAGTTGAGAATGTTTCAATTCAGTAATTTGTTATTCTCACCCTCTCTAATAACTTGCATGTTCATCCTTTTACTTCTTAAAAAAATTATTAAATACTTAGGCTTAGAGTTTCCAATATATGTTTTTTTTCCTTAAAAAAATTAAAACGTACACTTGTATCATTGTTATTAGTTTATTTTGAAATCGATTCTGGCATATATTAATAAAATTGGACCCAACATATATTATATGTTGGTATTATTATATGTTTTATATGTTTGGTTATATATATATAATAAATAATAATAATATTATTAATAATAATAAAAATAATAAAAATAATATATCAATTTTAATTATAAGAGTAAAATTTAAATTTATATCTTAATCTATTAAAACTTTATTTTTTATCTATCACATCATTTATATCACTTACAAGGTTTTACAAATTTTACCTCTAAATTCATTTACTTTCACCCTAAATCTCTTTAAAAAATACATCAGATTTCATTCTACAATAAAAAAAATAACACACATTTCACCTTCCAATTCACTTAAATACATTCTTTCGGTCTCGTTCAAATCAATACTCAACGTATCCTGTAACTGATTCCTAATAATGAAAAGAGTTAGGATTTTAAAAATCTGCATTAGTCTAAGAGAGAAGAAAATAGGGATGAGAGATGATCCTAGTTTGGGAGCTATGAAAAATAGGAGATGATGGGTGCATATGAAGGAGAAAGCTTTTCTGTAACAGATATTAGGAATCGGTTGACTCCATGGTAAAAACATTACTTGACGTAACCATGAATAAGACAATCCATGAGAAAACATTATCCGTTAAGAATTCACGTGATGGAAAGAGTGAGCTGAAAAGGTGAAATTACAGGGTAATATATATTTTTGACATTCCGTGGGTGGAAATGGAACACAGGTTGTGATTGCATAATGTGTGTGGGCAGAAGGAGGCCTACAAGGTGGTCATTAATTTGAGTTGTTAAGGAGGCATGGATTTATCAAAGTGGTGCAGGTGAAACTTTTATTGCTTCTCTACTGTTCACTTCAACTTTCCGTCCAATCTCACCGACAACCCACATATATTTCATTAACACTTGTTAAATACTTACACTACTCTTCTTTTTCTTCCTATTAATCCCTCTATTAATTCCCTTCACCTCTCTTCCTCACTCTCTCACGCGCCATTATGGTACAAGCCAAGAAGTTCAGAGGAGTCAGGCAACGCCAGTGGGGCTCCTGGGTGTCAGAAATTCGCCACCCTTTGCTGTAATCATCTCATTAATCTCCAACACCAACACAATATACAATGCTGCTTCTTCTTCTTCTTTTTCTTCTGTTTCTTCCTCTTATCTATTACTAATCCTTTCTTTCTCTTTCTTTATTTATTTCTCCTCACTGCAGCAAGAGAAGGGTGTGGCTTGGGACCTTTGAGACAGCTGAGGCTGCAGCAAGGGCTTATGATCAAGCAGCCATTTTGATGAACGGTCAGAATGCCAAGACTAACTTCCCCACTTCAAAGAACCACCCTCAACCTGACTCCGCCGCCGCCGCCGCCGCTGCCACTTCTTCTGCTGCTGCTTCTGACAACGCTTTCTTATCTCCCAAAGCTCTTTCCGAACTCCTCAGCACAAAGCTCAGAAAGTACTGCAAAGACCCTGCCCCTTCCCTCACCTGTCTCAGGCTCGATGCTGATAACTCCCACATTGGAGTGTGGCAGAAAGGTGCAGGACCACATTCTGGCTCCAGCTGGGTCATGAGGGTCGAGCTTGGCAAGAAGCAGACCCAGGGTGAATCAGCATGGTCCCCCAACAGTGGTGCTAATCACACTGCTGCAAACAGTGAAGTAGTCGTAGAAGAAGAAGAAGAGGAAGAAGAAGAGGATACACTCGCTCTGCAGATGATCGAGGAGCTACTCAATTGGAACTAGAAACAAAACAACCCTTCTGCACCTTCTACTTCTTCTGTTATTCTGGTAACCTCGCAAGGAAAAAAAAGGAACCTTAATCCGTGTCATATATAGTTTCTTTTCTCATGTCATCTCTCTCTCTCTCTCTCTCTCTATATATATATATATATATATATATATATGTATATCACTTTCAATTCGTTTACTTTTGTGTTTCTGTAAAAATGTTGTCAAAAGTGCTGATATGACGATGCCCAGTTTGATAGTTACTTAATACACTTTGCAATATTATGATTGGTGGTATTTAAGCATCCGAATTCATCATCAAATTGGGATCAAGAAAAGGAACTCGGTGTATGTAAGTGTCAATTTTAACTATTCCTTTGAAGTAACACATCGCCTGGGGAACAATCATGGATACCATCCCGATTACTATATATACATGCATGGGTTCACAGGTTTGCAATTATCGATACTTAATTCAAGCAATCATTGTGAGAACTAAATCTATTTTTAAAACAGCAACATATATTCTGATCTTAATCATCAATTTTTTTTTTCTTCTTTCAGCTTTGTACTTCTCTGTCTCTTTCCTGAATCATGTTACACTGGAATTCAATTTCTATCTTTCCCTCATAAGCCATCACACTGTCTTACAGCTGTATGTCAAATATATTTTACTAAGAACTATTCTTTTTTTCATCTTTCTTTTATCACATCATAGTATTCATTATTTATATTTAACATTCTATTCTTTTCAAAATAAATTTTATGTTCATCAAACTTTTTTTCTAACTGACGAATAATCCAATATTGAGGATTTTTAGTATATATTGAAAGTCTTAAGATTACAAATTTTTGTCCAAATATGTATTAGATTTTTCTTTATGAACATACTTTTAAAGCACTAACTATTATTATACCATAATTATGATTATCCAAATATGTAGACGTATAATTTTTTTCTTGTCTCATTTTGTTTTTTTTTATTCACGTTATTTTATTTTCTCTCTCTTCATTTCCCTTTCTTCTTAATAAAATACATTTTTGACAAAACTTTTTAGCATGCATTTCTACTTAATAGGAATATGCTAACAGCATATAAAAAAATGCCCCCAAAATATAATTAGACATTGACATACAGTTAAAATTTGTTCACATTTGTAATAATTATTTGATTGGGTGAAGTTTATAGATCAACTTTAAATCTTATGCTCAAAATTATGAATGTTTAAATGTGTTATAATATTAATTATAGAAGTTGAAATATAAAATATAAAAAGTATTTAAAATTGATGTATTCAATATTAATAACTATTTAGTATTTGTGTTATTATAAAGATGTAAAATCAACATTTTCAAAACTAAAATTGTAAAGTATTATTTAGATTTAAATGCATCTTAGGAAAGATTAAATATCTTAACAGTTTTATCAATGAGAAAAATATTTCTGGATTTGATTACCATATACATAATAAATTTATCACCTAATTTTTCGTTACAAAAAATAATTAAAATTATTTTTAAATACTTTTAATATATCATACAATATTAAAATGTTGTAACGTAATTTTTACATAATAGATAAATTGTTGTCATCTAAATAATTTATAACTTCTTCTGTATATAGACTATAACTTTTATCTGTTTTCCCCTACTTTTAGATATAAAGTCACTCTCTATACTATCTGTGCTCCTTCTTGATTTTCTATTGGTGTTCCTTGCATGTACTCAAACTACCAATTTTATTATCTTTTTTTCTACAGCAGATGTTATGTCAACTTTCTTTGAAACACATTTATTTCTATTGTTATTAAATGAATCTATTTATCTATTGCAACATTCTCATATCTATCAAATACATTAAATTTATTCTCCTGCTCATTTTTCACCACCCAACAGTGTATCATATTCAAGAACAAAAATTGTACTTCTAGGGTGAAAATTTCTTCAGTTGTACTGTCTCAATTAATAATTATAAACTCTCATCATTGTATGTTTTTATGAATTCAGAATATGAAAATAACAACATAGTCCTTTTTTCTAGATTTTGAATTGGAGGAATTACTATTTTACTGTATGCAATAGTTTAAATAATATATAATAAAGGACATAATGATTTCTTTGTATTGGAAAAATAATCTTAAAAATCTCTCTGAAATTGAATTATATTAGAAGAAGAAGAGGAAAAGTCTATGCACCTAGACACCTTTTACACTACCATTCATAAAAAAGTTTTATAAGATGACTATATCTCGTAAACTTTAAGATAACTCATGAGTCTACTTGTTATATTACTCTTATTTTTAAATATTTAATAATAATAAATTCAATATGACACACTCAGTTCAACTAAATCAAGTTTAATTTTTTTATTAAATTAAATTTTAAATATTTCATAAATTTGAGTATTTTAATTTTAAATTGATTTTTATTAAATATTTTTTACTTAAAACTTTTTATATTTTTAATTAAGTCTCTTCCGTTTATCTTTTTATTAATTAAGTGATGTAATTGTTATTTTATTACGTTATTTTGTCATCGTTAATCAAGGTGAACTAATAATATAACCGTTCCTTGTTATCTTATTATGTAAGTGAACAGTTCCTTGTTATTCAACACATTTAAAAATAATATAAATTATTTATTGTTTTTGTATTGTCTATAATATAGTTTTATATTAACCAGAAAATTACACATTTTTTAACCATTAAAGATAAATAAGTAAGATGACGAGAGATAAGATAACAATCATATTTCTCTATTAATGAAAACAATTAAACATGAACTCAATTATAAGAATTTTGAATAGTGGACACGGTTGGAAGTCACACATCAACTAAAGATAACACCAATTCACAATATATAACCAATTCACAATATATAAGTGGGTGCAATCCTTATCTTACAAGCCGGTTTTATGGATTTGAGTTAGGCTCAAAACTCACTTCTAACATGAACCAGTGTTTGCATTTTTGGACATTTTGTTCCTTCCGATATTGGACTGCTGACTAGAGATAAGGTCAATTCAGAATATATAAGTGGATGCAATCCCCACCTTACAAGTCTACTTCTAACAAACAGACACAAAGTTTAATAAATACTTTCGTATCTCAGAAGACCTTTTCTATAATTTTCTTACAAAAAATTGTAATTTCATTAGAATATTTCTATGAATTTGAATTTTTTTACAAATATTAACAGAAAATTTTTAGTAGGACATAAAATAAATTAGCATGCCTATATTCTTAGGATATCATTGTTTTCAAAATTCCTTACCTCTGAGGTTTGGTTTAGAAATTTTGAGGAAAGTTCTTCTTCCTTGTTATAAAAGGCAGAAGTTAATGTATGAAAGGGATGCAAAAGGGAAAATAACATGCACAAGGACCAAACTATACCAAGTTTTAAAGTACAAAGATAATGAAAATAAAATTGTAATGATGTGTATTTTTCTTCTTGGTTTGAGTTCTATGAAACCTGAATGTAACTTTCATTTGCAAACCTGTCCAGCTTTTTTTTTCTAAAAAAATGTTTTCAACATATTTAAGTTAATTTTAATTTATAAAAAAAATATTTAAGTTTTCTTCTTATAAACCTTTTTAAAGAGGTTTATTAAGAAGTTCTTTTACCTAAATTACTTTGCCTATAATCTCATGCACAGATTGTACATGTTTATAAGTGAAAGTTCGTACGACAACGATAAAAATTCGACTATGAAAATAATAGAAACTTTTCAACTATAAAATCACATGCCAGACTCCATTTTCGTCTAAAAGTAACTGTGATAACAATTATATTGATGTATCTAACTTCCAAGTTGAGCAATAATGGAAAGGCTGTGGGGGTTTTCTTTCAAAAAATCATGTGTTAGCGAGTCAATGCAATTTAATAGACTATAAAAATGATGTCACTTAGTTTTTTAAAATCATCAACCTATCTTTTCTTTTACAACCAGATTCTCTGTTGTTTGAATGTTGTTATTTTCTGAACATTAAAAATATATTTTAATCTATTGAAATTAATGATAATTAATGTGTTATAAAAAATACAGTAAAAAAACAGTACAAAAAAAGCTCAACCGAAAATCCAAATTTTTGAGCAATTAAACTGACTTCAAATTACGATTTTTTTTGTATTATTCGTACTTTTGACATGCAATTATTCTAATGTTTTAAAATATACTAAAAATTTTATTAATACATCAAAATTAATATACTTTGAAAACACGACATAAAAATAATATTGAAATAATAACAAATATTTTAAAAGAAGTTTATCATAAAGATACAACACCAATAAAATTGAAGTTCAATCCAAGTAACAAATGGATAGAATTAAATGCTAATTTGCGTATTTAGTTTTTTAAGCAACAAAATGAATGGAAGGTGGTGGTTATAAGGCATGATCTAATTTTTGTGGCCTACATTTAGTAGAAGTTAGGAAGGGTAGATGCCACGAATTTTGTAGTATATGATAAAGAAGAAATTGACATAAAGGAGGAGATGACACAAGTAGCTGGATCATCAATAAATGCTCCATGCATCAAGGAGCAAAGTAGTATATGCACACTGTTTCCATTACTATGATGAGAAACCCTTTTTATTTTTTAGGGTTAAATTTCAAGGTCTTGGCATTGCAATAGTCATCATGCTATATTAATGTCATTGATTAAAGGTTGTAGAAACCACCCTACACATCGTCTCAACAGTGTCTTCATGTACTTTTGTGGGGGCAACTCCTATTCAACCATTCATTTCACACAAGTTTAGTTGGTGGCCGTACATCGCCATTTTCCAACCCTCTTTCGTTTTATGCAATTTCAACACACATTTTCATGTTTCTCAAATCAAAGCCTTCCCTTCTCAACACCACAAGATGCCAAATCATTCGTACATATATACTTTATAGTTTAAGAGGATGCACAACAGTAGTAACAAGTGAAATCAAATTTCTTTCGATTTATAAGAATGTATTTGGATAATTTGGTGGAAGTTTAAGTCTAAAAATGAGAAAGTAGTGCACCATATAAGGATCAAGGCCCATAAATCCATTGTTTTAAGGTTTTAAGTTGAGAATGATATCAATGCCTTATGTAGTTGAGTTCAGATCTCATTAGTGTTTGATCTCCCCAGTGATACCTCTCCTTATAAACTTAACAAGTGATATCAGAGCCGATGGTTAAAACTGGCTCAGACGACCCATAAACTGCCTTAATAACATATCTTAACAAAATTTGTTATAAAAAAAAAATGTCCTTGTAACCAAATAAAGGCAATAAAGACTTTTCCAACATATGCATTGAGAACAAATAAGAAAAAAAAATCAAATGACAATGTAAACAAGTACAATGAAGAACCTTTGGATGAAAAAAATCAGACTCGTACAATGAAGAATAAAAATATCAATATCACATCATTATAATAATTAAATCTTTATCTTTTGGTTTATATTTCTTAACATGAAATATTTTTTAACATGAAAAATATAGAGATCTAAAGATAAAATTTGCAAATCTAACTAAACTAAAGAAAAAATTTCTCTGATCAATAAAGAACACAACCAACAAATATATAAAATGCACACAATTAAATAAAATAAACCAAAACATTGTTGTAAATGTTGAAAACACAAACAAAATCTATTTTTTGTGGCGTATATGCTCAGTGGTCTTAAAAACTTATTCATAATGTATTGTGAATCCCTCATAATATAACAAGAATTTTTCAATTATTCTCGAAAAACTCATAACTAGTAAGATAATTTCTTAAAGAGTAAGTAAATTCAGGATTATAAAAGAATAAAAAGAAAGAAGAAAAGTGGTTAAGAGATGAGCAAATGTGTCTCAAACAAGTGCTCATATTGAGCAAAAATTAAGATGATTTTGGCACTTAACTAGTTTTGATGGTTGATAGTTTTATGATAATTAACCCCAATGTAGTTTGTTTTTGCAAAATGGAACACCAAAATAGACAATCAAAGGAAAATAAGAAAAATTGACAAAAGTACTACAAAATTGGGCTAAATTGTGTTGATGCGGCTGAGCGGCAATGATGAGCCACAAAGCTTTTGGAGAGTCCTTTTTCGGAGCTCTTTGGTAGAAATTTTTAGGAGAGTCTTAAGGAACTTCTACAGTATATTTTTAGAAAATTATGGCCACTCAAAGCTTTGTATTTGTTATCATCATGAGAAGCTAAACTCTCTAGTGTTGAGAGATCATGTAACCCTTTGAACTCTCTTGTACTGGTCCTGTTTCATTTATCTAAGAATGTTTTTGTCTACATGTTTGTAAATTAGTTTATGCATATTGTAGATAAATTGATCACTCCTCTTATATCACTCGCTTGGGATTGAGTGAGAATTGGTTTCAAGTGATGGTCCAACTAATTCTCCTCCTAATTTTAGATGTTAGGAATATATCTAAGGCCCTAACTAGTTATAGATCCTGAACGTGAAGCAAGTGGTTCATTCAAACAATCACTAAAGAATCATATTGAAGTTTGATGATCTTAAGCTTTAGATGTCATGAATAGATCTAGAGTTACATTTAAAGAGCACTTTGGAGACATGAATAATTGCATCTTGATGTATTAAAAGATGATTAGTACAAGAGAAATAAATGGCGAAATCAGATCTCAACATGTCTTATTATATTTCAACTCTTTTAACTACAATATGTTTTAGTTCAATTCTCACACAACTCAACCATTGTTTTAATCCAATCAAACAAGTTTTAAACATTATGCATTCTTCTAAATCTATATAGATACGACACTTGTTGTACTACATTTGTCCAGTATATTTGCTGGAAGATTGATTGCGTTTTGAGCATAACTGGCTGCTCCAGAAGAGAGGGAAGTGATCTATATATAGAGAGGTTTGAGACTCCTAACTAACAAAAAGATCCCAAGACTTGCAAAGAAGATTTCTCTACACGTCTTTGGACAATCCTACAAATTAAAACCTACAAAATTGAATCACTATTGTGGACAATTCTTTTTCATATCTCTAATCGATAATAACCTTTGAAAACTAAAAATCACATGAACTTGTTCAATCAGATCCAACAATGAATGGATTTCCAATTATAATTTAAAACTATGCACCTTCGTGGATAAGAGAATCACAAAGAGTTTTTTTTCTTTTATATGTATTTATTATCATACTTTTAGTAATGAGTTTTTTCCACACATAACGCAACTCTAATTTTATATTTAAATAAGTAAAATAAATTGTTCTCACCTATGACAATATCTGAGGTGAATGAAATTCTCAGAAAGACGGATTGCTTTTCAAATAAAAAATCGAATTCCTAACAAAACTAGAAGAGATATCCATATGCAAAAAATATTTTGATACTTAAATCAGTAAAAAGACATATGTAGTAAAAATGTATAAAGTATTCAACTACTTATATATAAATTTAAGAAGCCCATCAAATTTGTTAATATTTGATACGTGATAATAAATATATAACAGAAAATTAGGTTATGACACCCATTTCTGAGATTTTTTTTAAGTCATCTAGGAGATTATTAAAATATGTATTTTCATGTATATGTATATGTATATAAACATCAAGATTAAATATCTTACTACATGCATAAGAAGTATAGATATTTGTGAATTATATCACACAACATTAATTAACATCAATTATTACTTTACAGCCACCAACATATCATTCTTGATGTGTACGCACAAAATTTAAGTCTCTTATATTTGTGCAGATATAAACCACATGATACCAACCATAAGCTCTTTTCAGTCCAATTTGCACAGTCTAAAAATATTTATTTATGCTTTGAGTCTTAGAGCCGAATACATAATTGACTTATGATGTCAATTTACTTACTTTGGATGATTTTTTAACAAATATTTATAAGAAAAATAAAATAAAATAAGTCAAGTTTCTCTCAAAAATTAAAATAAAGTGATATACATAAGAATTCTAAACAAGAACTAAATTAAAGTTATCTAAACAACTAAGCATCTAAATATATACTTCAACAAAATTATTAAATAACAATCAAATTTTAGAGACAAAATATTTAATCATTATATTTTGACTAAGTTAAACATAATTTTATAAACTAAAAATTATTAATATCTAAAATAGTTTTTATTATTAATAAAAAAATATAACTGATTTGTGAATTAGAGTCTAAATTGATTTCTAACATTAGTTACCAAAATTTGAATTAACTTACTATTATTTAAAGGTCGGATCAAGTTCGATCAAGTTCAGATTAGGTTAGTTAGACCCCAAGTGAGACTAATACAAATTGAGTCAAATTTGGCCAAGTTGACTTCGGTCTGTGTTGGGTTGTAACACTAGATTGAGGTCACGCCAAACTAAATTGGATTGATCTCACATCATGTTAAGTCGAGTTTACTCAAACCCAAGTTGAACATGATTGATTCAGACTTAGATTGACCCAAATTGTGAAAACTAAAATATGAATTTGAAAATATGAAGAATTTAATTTTCTTTTTGGGTGAAATTCAAAATTCTTTTATTTTGAATAATTTAATTACTGTAATGAATTTCTAAAGTTTTAGTTTGTTTCAAAATTCCTTATCTAAACAACATATTTTGTCCTAAGATATTCCAAGTTCTCTTAAAATGACATATAAAAACACATTTTTAGTGTTGTGATATAGTATAAATAAGCAATACTTTTAAAAAAGTTTAGGATGTGTAAAATTTACATTATTTATCTATCCTTAAATAGACATTAGGGATAAAAAAAATTAGTGATTTTAAATTTTTAAAGGAGGAAAAACAAGGAAAAATATCTTTCAAATATTAAAAAGAAAGTTCATATATTTTATAAATATTGAAAAGTGATTTCTAAATAAAAAAAATGCAGAAACTAAAATAAAAACACACCCATTGTAAAGAGAATGAAACAATGAAAATTGAAAGTAGTCATTTTTTGAAATTTTAGATTAATTTAATCTCCATATTTAGAAATGCATAGATTTAATCCTTTTAACTAAATTTTGACATTTCAAATGTGTCTCTGAGCTAACATTAAAGTGAGAATGTATCATGAAAAATGTTTGAAACGTCAAATAAACTTAATAAAATTTGATTAAAATGACTAAATACACACAATTCTAGAATTGAGAGACTAAATTAAACAAAAGTTTCAAAGATGGATTAATTTAAGTCTTTACTCAAAGTTAAGGGATAAAAAACATATTTAACCTAAAATAATAATATATTTTGTACATTTTGCCTAGGTAAAGTACTTAGTAAAGCACAAATTGAAACATAAATGTATACATGTGCAATGTAATTCTGCCACATGAACCTCACTGCTAACTCATGACCCGCTTTAATTCTATGGCATATAGTTCTAAGAATTTTAACAATAATTATAAGCTATTGGCTAGAATACATATGAACACTTCACACAAAGATCTGATGGTACAATGTACGTTTAGAAAGCTGAAGCAACATAATATTTGAAATCACACTCAAAAGACTAGTAGTAGAACATATACTCAACGTACCAAATGAAACTAACTACAGTCTCAAAAGCAAATGCAATTCCTGGCTTGGAAACAATCCCAGACACAAATAAATTAGTTTAAGTGAAGACACATCATAAGTGATATACAATACAACACATGCTCAGGAAAACATTCGGGAATGGCAGAGTGGCCTTGTGGCAGGAGCAAGATAGATCAATGGAACTATAACCTTTCTGATAGATACTTTGCCAGAGAATCAACTGGCTTAGTTGAATCAAAATTTCCAGATTTCCGATGGCGTTCCCTTATCTTTGTGCGAGCTAGGTAATCAACTGCAATCCAAGGAAAACTCAACATCACCGTGCTTCCCAAACTATCAATCTCTTGGTTCCCTGGGGATTTATCTTGCAGATCAAGGGACTTTTTGACCCAATGAGGATGATATGTCACCTGATACCAGGCCGAAGCTTTCTGCTCATACAACGAATTTTTTTCTTCCTCGCTTAAATCTCCAACATCTGAACTCAATCTCTCAAAAATGTGCCTAAATTCCTTTTTCAGGGCACTGTAGGAGTGCTTCAGCCTCTCCTTAAGCTCCCCTTGCTTCCTACTGTTGTATTTTGGCATGGACCATATCTGTCCAGTGACAACTTCCTCTTCTCTTTTCACTTTATATTGACCAAGTAACCCACTCAACTGGCCGTCATATGCACATTTTTGCTCCCACGACTCAACAAGAAAATCAGCAGATCCTGGAACCTCAAGATCTTTATCATATGGTATATCGCCAGTCAGAAAGTTCAAATAGGGTGCATCAATATCTTCATCATAAGCATCTTTGATACGCCGGTAAAGTCTACCCAGAATTTTCTTCGACCTGTAAGACTGGTGATTCTCTTTCCCCATAAAATCAGGGTACAGTTTTGGTTTCAGATGATGAGGCATGGTGACAACCTTCCCGGTCTTTGGAAAATCAACAGCAGTAGCTGCTAGCTCCGCCAAGTGTATGCATTTCTCATCCAATGCACCATAGTCACTGGAATCAGCATGCACCACATGTGCGTTGCAGATAGCACCCAAATTTTCATTTACCATGTTTCTGACAAAAAATTCTATGATGTCCTGCAGTGAGAAAGACAAAAACTCTTTAAATTGCGGACTCATTTTTGCAATACATCGTCAACAAGAAAAATCACACCATATGTGATACAAGACAAACTAGAGAACAAGATGAAGAGCATATAAACATGTGCAAGAGAACACATTTGCAACATATACCTCAAACTCTATGATTTCATGTGACTGTGTGTAGAATTAGATCCAAGTCTCATTCAAATTACTAATCAAATGTGTGACATTATGAATAATTTATGCATAAAATTAACAATACTAATTTAATGTTCTCCGTGTATAGAACAAAGCATATATATATATATATATATATATATATATATATATATACTGCTAGTTAATAGGGATCTTAATGCAATGACATTCAAAAAAACACGTACTCGAGTCATGACTTGACGTGTCAGAAGTTTGCTTTCTACAGCGGCATACTCCATAGGTATCCAGCTCCTCTTACTAGGTGGAATGAGATTATCATCCCATGTGACAAAATATAGATCCCCGTCAAGGTCACTTCCAGAAGCTTCATTTGTATGTGGTCTGTCACCCTTCTGAGGAAAAACAAGACAATCACATAAATGATGTAAATCGGGGGCATCAACTGCCTCCAGAACTCGTACATCACCTGGATGAAGACAAGGATTTTTGGCTATAACCACAAAACCTTTAACTACTTGCAGGTTCTTTGTCTCTGAAAACCTTGACCCATGCTTTGAGAAACAATTCTCAAGAGAAGGAGTAGACACTTGAACAAAGCACTGCCCCTGTTCAAGCACACCACACTCATCTAAGACTCCCATCAACCATCGCCCAGATGATACAAAAATCCTGGACTTTTCTCTGAGTCCCCAAAGCTGTGCAGCACGTGTAGAAGTTAACATACCTCTAAGATGAGGTTCTGTTAGGGGACTGAAGCCGCAACTTAACATTATTGCTGCAGCATTCCCATGCTCAGCACATGATTTGGTAAGAACGTCAAAAGCGATATCTGCATCCACAAGCATTTGGTTTAACTTCCAAAGCATTGCCTCCTGCATTTGCCAAAATATATCATCAGGCACACCCAGTGCTGAAAGCAATGTTATAATCTGCCTGTTAAGAAAACCAGGCTGAAACCTAGTCCAAGCACAGATCTCCAAGATAGTATGAGAAGATTGAAACTTGTCCATACTAGGCCTCAAAGAAAGTCTGATCCCATCCCCTTTAGCAGGCCAAGAAGCCACAACCCCTTTAAAACCAGCGTATCTGATCTGGTAAGCAGAGGGTATATTGTCCAATTTCAATTTTTCTGCTACTTCCCTTGCAAGATCAGGAGAGATAATACCAATTCCATCAGAGAAAACGTAATTATTCCGCTCAACATCAGGTAGCGAGAAGTTCACCTCATTTGCAACAACTTCAACTGTTGCATAGGTAGATGAGAAGCATTGTCCCATCCTAGCAGCACACTTTGCAACATTCTTCTGATTAAACTTGCCCATCCAACTCCGTATTTCATCACATCTTATCTTTCCTTCAGCAAAAAACCAAGCAGAACGATCTCTAAGTTGATTGGATGAAAAGGCTAAAAATGAATATTTTCGGCCACAAAAGGAAAATCCCTTTTCCAAGATGGTCTTTACCCTATTATATATTTTTGTCTTTTGAGGGAAAGAGTTTGATGTGATTTCCTTCACAATAGGAGCAACATAATAGTTAAGGGCATTCACATTAATTGTCTGCATGCCTTCATCCATAAAGGTGACTCTCAAGAAACAATCTGAAACTTCTCTGAATTTTCTGAGAACCCTGTTGGACAGTTCAACTTCAGGTGGTATACAATACGCTTTTGATGGAGTAATAACCAATCTTCTAACCTCAACCACATCATCCAACTTTTTAGAGATCTGATAAAGTTTTGGGTTTCTATGCAACCATTCTTGAACTAATTTTAGCCTCTTAGTTGCATCAAATACCGGGCGCTTGTAAGAACATAAATGCTTCAGGGCAGCCACATTGAGCTCCTTAGATTGATTTCTTAGCAATTCGAAAAACCCATCAGACAACCTGTGTTGATTGAATATGCCTTTATGTACGATAGCATTGACCAAAAACATTACGTCAAAAGAAATGTCCTTCTGATAATCTACATAAAAGAAAGCATCTGACATCGGCCTGCCAAAATCAGGTTCATTCAGTGCCCTTAGGGTGGTCTGTTTAGGTGGAAGCTCTTGTGTTTGCACTCTCTGAGCTTTCAGATAAAGCATGGCCTTCATCAATTTTGCACCATGCCGAGGAGGGATTGAAATTTTATAAAAATTGCATCGACCAATTGCCCCACTGGGAGTAAAATCAGTGGTTCTAATCCAAGGATCATCATCATCCAGTAAATCATATGGTACTAAATCTTCAATGTCATCCTCGGCAGTTCTGTACCAAACCCAAGGTGAAGAAGCTAGGTGTAATAAAACAACGAGATACGATGTATCATTATATCTCCTTATCTCATTAATGTCTCTAACCAGGAATCCCACCTGAAAATCACACTTTATAACTGCCTTTTTCTCTATACCCTTGAATGAGAATGCAGTATCTCTAGTGAAACAAAACCTGCACATGCCATCAAAAGGATCCACAAGAAATTTTACTCCTTTATCAGGTCCTTTCCAAGCAACAGAAAACTCCCATGGGCTAACCAATGTCCCAATTTCAACAATTACATCAGACATCTTAAAAGGAGTTTTAGTTCTCCTCCTTTTATTCAGGAAGTATGGATTTTCTGGTCCACAGCTGACCTTTAAGGATTCATTCTTTAAAAACATATCACAACTACCTGAAGCATTCAGGGCAGCAGTCACAGATTCTGAAGATGCAAAATGCACGAAGGCATGAGGCTTGACTTTCATATAGTCATCTGTTCTCGTAATCTTTGCGGTATCAGTGATATTAAATTCTGGATATGACTCTGGAGGGGTCCAAGAAGTCTTTAACCTACACCTGTAAACAAGTCCAATTTTATCCTCCAAATAATTCACCAGATCACTTGCTTTTACCTCACTGCCAAATCCACCAATGCTGATCTGAGTCACCACTGAATCGTTATCACTTGCTTCTACGTCCATGCCTCAATAGTCAGCAAATTCTAAGCCACAAAAATTTGCATGTTAGATTAACCTTTTCAAAAAATTCTATCAAGGAAAACCTTCTTCACAGACAGTCACCACATATCTTACCTCACCACTTCTACATTATTTCTATGCTCCAAAAAAATATGCACTAATAAAACTAACCTTTCAGAAACAAATTGCACCTTGAACAGACCATCACGGCCTGACTAAAATATGAGAACAAAATTTCTCACTCTAACAGTTTATAGTGCAGCAGAAGAATGAAACAATTTAACTCAAATCAAGAAGAATTTGATTAAAATTCTTTAAAATAATTACATTATTAAGATTCAGATTGACTAAAATAATTACAAATCAGAGGTTTTAATCATGTGTTTGGATGGGCTTATGGCAAATTGATTTTGAATGCAAGGTTTTAAAAAAGATTTCAAACTGAGGGGCAATGGCCACAACTTCTGACATTTTTGACATCATAAGGCCGCAGTTTTTAGTAGAATCCAGAAGAAGGAAACCACGGCAAATATCTTCAAAAAGAAAACTCATAACAAAACAGAAAATGAATATTTGAAATAAAACTCCCTAGCTCAGCTACTAAATCAATAATTGAAATAAAATTACAAGAATATAATGAGATATAAGAAAGACTTTAACAGTTACTTAACAAGAAATCTTGACAACAATGCCTTTTGGAGTACTCACTGCCGGAGATATTAATTGAAAACTAGTTAACTAGTTTGGTTTTTGGGTTTCATTTAGTTGAAAATCGTAGTTAGTCGGACTGTTAGACTATCTGTTCTATAAACAGAGTTAATTCTCTATAATTTTGAATCTTTTATCATTCTAATCAATACAATTAGTTTCTTTCTTGGTACTCCATTACTGTTCTTTGAACTATGATTAGGGGCCACATCAAATGGCTGTAACATGCATCTCCTATCATAAAATTCTGACACCCACAATTCAAAACACAATCAAATACCAAACCCAATGCCAAAAAGAAAATCTGCAGACAAAAAGAAGAAAGCAGAGCCCATTAGTGCCAAAAGCTTACCCACTAACGAAACTAAAGTCAAGACACCGTTTTTATCAAATCAAGAAACGCTGAGTATTACTGGCAATAACACCCTTTTGTTTAGAAAATGGTTGATAAATTCAGGTTCACAATGTATGCATATTTGAAAAAGAGAAGTGAACTATGAAGATAGAAAGCGATTTACCTGCCTGTGTTTGAAGGTGTGGAGGGATTGCGATTGGGCAGTGGAATTGCAGTTTGACGAGTCAAGTGTGGTCCGATTTATGTTTTCGGATACTTCCTCACGAAGTTTATATTATTTGCATACATAAAGATTCTGTGAGTCAGTGTCTTTGTTCTGTTTCTTTTCTATTCAACTGCTACATTGCGCTCTCCACCCTCCAATCAGTGTAGCCATTTTCATTTCACTCTTAGGGCTAAAAACAATTTAATCACAGTTAAAATATTTGTTAGAGATAATAGCGAATGAAAATAATTAATATATATTATTTTATGTAACTTTGTGTATTAATCGTAATAAATAATTTCAATATTTAAAATAATTTCAATAAAAAGAAATAAGATAGAGCATAATGCAGTCCAAATTGATTTTTTTTTTTTTTGCTAAATTGAAATAATTGTTCTACTGCAATGAAAAGTAAATGTAAATTTTGTTTACAGAATTATGTTCGTATAATTTTGACTTAAAATAATTATGTATAATTTTAAAATCATCATCGTCAACCTTATTTTCATTGAATAAGTTATTAAGAAAGTAAGTACGATAAGGAATAAATAAGAAATAAATATATTTATTTGTGACATGAATAATTTAATGTTATACGCCTTTAGTTTTAAATATTTGTAAACTACGTTTTGCATTGTATTTATTATCTTTCTATTTTTATTTAAAAGTATCATTTCAATTATTTTTTGTTTTTATTTTTAAAACAACAACATATATTTAATGTGTGAAAATTAATGTAGAAAAGTGATATCAAATCTTTTGAATGCACAATTTAAAAGTAGTAAATATGTCTTCTTTGTTTTCAAAAGGAAAGCATGATAATAAATCTTTAAATATATATTGTCCATTTTGACTACATTTTTTTTTTGGTAATATTTAATCTCATATTTTTAAAATATGTATTATTAAAATAAATAAATAGAAACTTATAAATACATATTTAATAAATAAAATATATTATATAAAAAAAGTTGTTCTTTAATTTGCATGTAATGTGTGTCTCCTGTTTATACCAACATGACATGTTATATAACCTTATATCTTCCAATTTCATTAAGTTATGTACTGAATTACTTCATTCTTTTATTGTTGACGTTTTGACATTACAATCATGAAAGATCCTTCTATAATACAATCATGAAACATCCTCCTATGATAAAATATAATGAACTTTTATTATATGCTTATTCCCTTTGATAGAAACTGGACCATTTTAATAGGATGAATTGAACAAAGTTCAAGTCAACTTCATGGCAACACACAAAAAACTTAATTGGATAGATTCTTGCATTGAGTGCAACCCAACTTTTTTGCATATCCAAACCAAACAGAAAAAAAAGCAAATATTATAAACCCTACAACAAAAGAAATAAAAACATAAAAAAAAAAATTGAATTGTGCTTGTACGAGTTTTATAAACTTTTTCTAAAACTCAGGAAATATCATCTATAATTTCCAAGAGTAAATAATAATAAAAAAAAACATACGGCAATGGTTACAAAAACTAATATTTTCACAAATATCAAAGATTAATGATGTGTTCATTTATGGGTGAGTAACTATTGAGAGGAAATGAAAACGATTTATTAGCAAGTGAGATTTGAGTTTTAATAGACAGATTTGAGAGTAAAGAAAGGTGGAGATTTATAGGATACACATATTTTTCAATTTCGTTTAAAGTGAGATCATGTTTTCTTTATTATGGATGACAATATGGGTCAATCCGACCCGTTTAGGCCTATCCCACACTTGACCTACAAATTGTGGACTGGGTTGGCCCATCCCGTGTTGAAAAGTTTGGTCCGTCTCACATAAGTTCTGGCTTGCGAGTCGGTTTGTTTTTTTTCTTAATTCTTATGATATAACTTTCACTGTTTAACAAATTGAGAAACGTTAACAAGTTCACAAAATTAAACAAAGACTTTGGAAAGTTGAATGATAATTAATAATTCAACATTTCCATCATATTCATATTTGTACTTTGAAATACACAGTGTATTCTTCAAATTTTAGCATATTTAAAAATACATAACACTTCTTTTTCACTCATACAAAAATTTAGAATGTTCATGCAAAAATTCAGAAAAAAAAGTAATCAATATATAAAAATGCAAGTTTTTTTTTTACCTAGAGTACGAGTTATGCAAGTCGAGGTTTTGGGTCATCATGCTTAATATTATCACTCCTATTCTTCATGTGCATGGTGTGTTGAAGCATTGCTTTTTCTTTTCTTTTGGTACATTGTTCCGTGCATTCCCCAAACCCAAGATGAGGCACACCCAATTCCCCAAACCTAAGATGCCTCACATCCAACATAAGACATAAACATAAGAGGCCGTGTCTAGAAACCATGAATTATGAATTTATGTGTTTTTTGAAGCTGCAACTTTTATGGACATCTATGTTCAATGTTGCGAATTTTATGAACATATAATGTATTTTGTTAAAATTCCAAAACAATTTTTATGTTTAAATGGAAGTGTTATAAAATTTATTGTTGTTGCTGCTATGTATCAATTATTCATGAACTAAATAGTGTTTACCGATAGATACGATAATGATACTAAATGGATGGAGTAGCTATAAATTAGCTACTTGCCTAGTGTTTATCAACAACATGGAAGAATATTATTTTGGAACTTTTATTTTAAAGATAAGGACATATTTAAATTCCATATTCAGGTTGCCATGATAGATTTTTACGAAGGAATAACAAACTTTTCCGATTTATATCAATAGATAAATCCATAACTGATAGATTTCTATAAACACAAAATTTCCATTCATTTAACCTTTTCATCATAATGCAAACAATGCAACACAATCACTACAGGATCATAATAAATAAACTTACACCTAGACTACATACATGGCCTACTTAGAACCTACTTAGGGACATACTACTTCAATCTTTTCATTCACATTCATACAACCCATTCTTTTTTCGTAGAATTCTCAGTAATATTGACAATAGGGTCACATTCAATATACCAAAAATACAAACATCCCTATCAATACTTTCACCCACTTCTTTAACACTTTAACATCTTTCTCTAAATTAAATATCTTCTTCCTTTGTCTCAAACTGGTAAAATTCATTTGGTCACTAACATCTTTAATGCACCATTTGAAGTAATTGTATCCAACAAAATTTTCACTTTCACTATATTATTCAATAGAAAACATAACATGAGGGTTAGGACAAAGGTAAAACAAACCACTATACAAAAGAAATTTTTCATTAATGTTAACTTATAGTTAAGACAACCTTAAAATTGTTTTCCCGCATTCTTTATAGTCTTTGTCGTTCTCAACAATGCAAACTCTCCATAATTACCAATGTGTGTTATCCTAAAACCCCTCGACCCAACACCACTAGAGGAAATGTTATGATTTTACATCCTTAAGGATTGCATGAACAAGATGAAAATGAAGGATACATAATCATAACTCACCTTAAATATGTGTAAACCAAAACCCTAAGATAAAGACAAACTAGAATGGATTAGTACAACTTTCACATTTTTTCTTTATAAAAAGATAGTAAGTACGTCACCTTTTCGATTTCTACTTAATAGCATGTCATTTATTTTAAATTAACAAAGATAATCAAATAAAATGTTTTTTTAAAAAAAATAGAGGACTGAATTAAACAAATAAAAAACTTGTGTCTATTAAAAAATTCAAATAAAATTAGATGACCAAATTAAATATTAAGCCTATATTAAAATTAGTTTATAATAATAAAAATAATGTCATTTTATAAATATATTGTTTTATAACTTTTCAAAACTTATTATATCTATTAAATTATTACTGAATTTTTATAAATATACGTTTCATTTCTATTTTTTTATTATTTTTATTTCTCATTTTCCCATATTTTAAACGGAATATTTTTAATAACGGAAAATATTTTTAATATACCTTCTCAAGTACTGTCTTTTGTGAAAGTTCAAGTTTTTAAGTGTCAGGAAAAAAAAAAAGTTGAACAAGAGAGGAAAACCTTGATTTTATACTAGGTAGTGTGTACATAGCCCACCTTTTATTAAGTTTTTAAGAAGTCACAATTTAATTCAACACATCCAATAAAAGATTAGGGTTATCACTTAATATAAAGATATGAAGTCACCACTAACATAATATGAGTAAAGACTTCTCCCAGAAAACACGAAAATTTAAATAAAAAGATAATGAAATAACTCTAAATATAATTAAAAATGTTATTTAATATCCAAATTATGATATTAATAATAATTATTAGTATACTTTTATTTTTTTAAATTAATTTTTAAAAAGACAGAAATATTTATATAAGTGTTATTAATAATTATAAGATAAAAATATTTATAAATATTATCCATGATTGATAATATATTTAAAAAAATATTTAAATTTTAATGTTGTTAAAACTAAAATATAATTAAAAATAAAAAAAATTAATAAAAAATAAATATTCTTATATTTTAATAAGACTGTTAAAATTTTACAAAACTTAAAAGATAGACAACAAATCAAACATCAGATAAAATATTTAATTAAATTTTAAAACAAACTAAAATGGCATGAATTAGGGATCAGAAAGGTCAGAACGAGAATGCCACACAGTCGTAACCAGGCTGGAGCGGGCATCCCTCTTGCATATTAAATGCAAGTATTTACCACTCATCACATCCCATTAACTGCCTGAAGGATCATACTTACAAAATACAAAACTTTAAATAATTATACATCTTAGTTTATCTCTGTTTTATAGTATTGGTCGATGTGGGACTTATCTACTTCATAACACATGCCCCTTCGACGTAATAGAAAAAGAACACATTGAATCAAAGTTATTCGGATAATAAGTATGTGTTGTGAAAAGTGTATTGAGATACAATTTTTTTTCTAATGTTAGTTTTTTTAAGTGTTCTTAAGTTTCCTAAACCATGATAACAAGTAGTGGGACTGTCTGTGAGAAGTCTATTATACTATTAGTGAAAATTTATATGAAATTTATAAAGTATTTTATAATTTTGTTTATACAAAATTATTTATTTGCAATAGAATGAGATTAATGAATTTATAATTTTATATTTATAATGAAATGAGATATATAAATTTATTTTTATAGAAGATTTAATTAAGAACTTTTAAGAGTTAAGTTATAATAATTTGAATTTAATCTTATTAAAGTAACTAAATTTAAAAATGACTATCCATATTTTCTTATCAATTTTCTAGGTCCTTAAAACATAAAATTTAGAGAGTCTACTCCATGTTTAACTCTTAATGTCTTAATATATGAATTATAAATATAAGTTTACTAAGACTAGATTCCTCTAAAAATTTATACAAAAATATGAGTTTTTAAAAAATGAGAAAAAAAAAATTGAATGAATATGATTGAAAAAAATTCGGACAAGATATTAGTTGTTTCATCATTTCTCTTGTACTTTCTTATTTCACCTTTTTAAAACATTTAATATAAAAAAAATTCACAAACATTTATAATTCAATTTATTTCTAGGTGAGAAATTTTTACATAAGAACAAGAGAAACACATATTTAGGAACAAAATTGTGAGTGCGAGCAACCACACCTTGAGATACCTTGATGTGAAAAAAAGATTAGTCAAAAAAATCATAACAAGGGCAATAATAACTCAAATGTCCTGAAAAAACAAATATCTATATACAAAACATTGATTATATATATATAGAAAAATCAATTACAACTGATTATCTATTGAGTTATGTATTATTATATTATTGAGTATCAATTAATATATAATATATGATAATCAATTATATTATATCTGTAATATAATATAACAAATAAAATGATAATAATCTATATCATTCCATAAAGAGATAAACTAGTTTGATGTAAACATTTTATTTTTCAATTTTATTTTTAATAACTAATTTTTTGAAAGAAATAATTGTCTTATTAATTTTATTTTGGTATAATTAGTCGCATAGTACCCAGTTTGGTACTGAAGTTTCTAATTGGTACCCGGTTTTAAAAAAGTCTCAATTACGTACCCAAATTAGTTTAAGTGCACCAATTGAGTCCAAACCGTTAAATCTTCCGAAACGGCGTTTAGAAAGTGGTGAGGTGGCAGTGCAGAAGCGATACGTGTCAAATAATAAGACATGAGTGGTTGAAATTATAATTGTACAGTGTCCACGTGGTATTTACATTTGA
>Ga0214542_1001154_pt1 | contig 53434 bp, 29 predicted proteins | sample CNSS1metaG_FD_160096 | JGI IMG/M metagenome (GOLD analysis project Ga0214542, IMG submission 160096) | Root nodule microbial communities from cowpea collected in UCLA plant growth center, Los Angeles, California, USA - CNSS1 | ecosystem: Host-associated > Plants > Roots > Nodule | place: USA... | reverse complement strand
GAATATTTTAATAATTTAAATGAGGATGGAGATATGGCGGGGACGGGTATTATGGCGGGGATATATTCATCCCCATCCCCATCCCCATACCCAATTGAAAAAATTGGGGATTCCCTATACCAGTCAATGCGGGGATTCCCCGTCAAAACGGGGACGGGTTCGGACAATACTCATGGGGACAAGTTTATTTGTCATCTCTAGTGCTCATAGTTGTGAACATGTAGACTAACATTTAACCATGGTAATTTCATCTAAGTTTGATATTCTCAATTTGCATTTCATGGAACAAAGCCAGGGCCATTTACTATTCATAGCTTGAACAACTATTAATGATTACATTCTAGGCACAACAACCTTCTTTGGAATTTTATACAAAAGCTCCCGGGAGACATAAAAAAACCAAATATGGCATATCCTAAAACCATTGTAGTCCTTTAAGCAAAGGCCTTATGTATCATGTTATCAAATAGACTATGTAGTCAAGAGGCCTCTACATTTGACATGTATGTCCATATAGATGAAGTTTTCAACCGAGATTCAAATCATGTAGTTGAGAACAAGAATCATCCCAATCATTGTACTTTTATTTGGTTTCACTTTATCTACCACCATTTCCCTATAGAGATTCCCTTATAACCCATCTCTCTTCTAACACATCTCACAATCATATTAAATGTTACTAGAACATAATCATTATTGAACACATCATACGCTACCTTCAACTCTCCATATGAGAGTAGCACCATGGTGCACAAATATATCAAATTTAAAACTAAACTTCAAAACATGTACTAACATAAAAAAGCCTTTTAACATTCGATATTTTTTACTTTTGACGTTTGTCCAAACATCGACGTCGTACTGGGTGACGTCAAAATAACATCGAAAAATTAGCAGACGTCACTTAACGTCGGTGTAATAGGGATTTAACGTTATCCAACGTCGGGGCCAAAAGCAGCAGACGTCAATTCTCGCGCTAAATGGAGCCAAAAAACAAAAGAATTTGACGTCTGTCAAAGGCCACTAGACGTTAAATAACGTCGGCCATGGTAAGGTCAGACGTTAAATAACTTTTGTCAGAGCACCACCAGACGTCAAATTGCTCTAGTTTTTTTTAAAAAAATTTGGTTGTTTTTACAACATTCCTACATCTGAAAATCAAAAATTCCTAGAATAGTTTCATAATACTTTCAACACAATTCTGGAGTTATAGTTATATCTAATAACACTTAAGTTTCAACATATATTCTAAACTAATATAAATAACACCAAACTAAAAGTTTCAACATGACATTTTTATACAACAAAGTTTTTGAAAGGAGTTCTAATTCCTATGGTATCAACTCCATCTTTCCAATAGATATGTTGCCCACTCCTGTCTTAGTGTGTGGATAATGTCATTTGGTAGAGGTGATGGATTTTTAAATCGTTGAAAAAGTAATACAATTTCATTATGTATGAATATCATTCTTTAAAGTTTGATATGATTTATAATATGTGAAAGATATATTGTCGCAACCTAAATCGCGACAGGACGACGAACTAAAAAAGAATGGATTTGGAAAAAAGAGATTTGAAGTCGCCACCATAATTTATTCTGGAAAACTATGGAAAACCATAAAAATAAAATAAAGTCTGCGAAAACCAAATTTAGGGTCCTGAAGTCGGTTACGCGTAGGGAAGGTATTAGCACCCTACAGCGCCCGCCCAAAGGCGGTACCTTTAATTAAATTTGCAAAAGAGATGTGTTTATTTTAAATATTTATTTTTCCCATAAAGTAAGAACATAAATTGAACAAATATATTTTTGAGTTAAAAGGACTCGGCAAGGATTAACCTTGGTCTTACGTATTCTCATTAAAATGAGAAATCAGGGTTACATAGTTCTTTATAAAATTGTTTGATTAAATGATTTAATTTATGAAAGTTGCCTTTTGACATATTTGAAAAGGAGTGTCGTGCGACGTGAGTGGCCGATCAGACACCAAACATATTTTTTATAACTTATTTATTGAAAAAAAGAGTGTCGGTGACGCGAACAGTCAATTAGACACCAAAAATAATTTCTAATATTTTTTTCATTTTAAAAGAAAGTGTCTTACAACGCGAGCAGTCGATTAGACACCAAAACAATTTTTATATTTTTTATTTTAAAAAGAAGTGTCATGTGACGCGAACAGTCAATTAGATTCTAAAAGAAAAAAAAAGAAAAAAATTTTACATTTTTATTTATTCTTATTTTTATCATTTTTGAAAATTATTTTAATTTTTTATTTCAATTTAAAATATCTTTATTATTTTTTAAAATAATATGATTGAAATATGAGATTTAATTAAAAAAGATAAATGAGAAAAAACAAAAAAAGATACACGAAAACGTGGTGCATAAAGAAAAACACAAGGTGCATAAAGTAAACACAGGGTACATTAAAGTAAACGCGGGGTGCATAAAGTAAAATGCTTGTGCATTAAAGTAAACACATCTTATCCTAAGAAGAAAATAAAGGAGTGGGGTGTGTGCTTAGTGAAAACGCATGTATGTAAAGTAAAGTAAAACTTAATGTAAGGGGTGTGGGGTTATTACATTGGGGAGTGCATGAAGAAAATAAATAAACAAAATCCAATATTAAAAGTAGGGGTGCGCAAACTGAAATATAGAGGTGCGTGAAGAAAAAACTTAAACCTGCTAATCTTAATAAAAAAAGAGGTGGTGCGTGAATGAATTGTGGTGGTGCATGAAGCAAAAACTTAAACCTGCTAACCTTAATAAAAACAGAGGTGGTGCGTGAATGAATTGTGGTGGTGCATGAAGAAAAAACTTGAACTTGCTAACCTTAATAAAAGAAGAGGGGGTGGGGCGCGAATGAACCTACTTATAATGCAATAGGCTCCCGCTTATAACCGATGTAACAGGCTCCCACTAGCATTGGGTCCCCATTAAACCTATGTAATATATGTCCAAAATAATGCAAAAATATCACCACCTTTGTAGTTACAATGATTTTGAAGAAAACAATGTTAAATGTTGATGTAAAATCGTTAATTTGCACTAGTGTTGGCTCGACTTTCTGCATTGTTCGATTAGTCGACCAAGACCAAAGGTCGAACCAAATCAGCTTGATCTGAAGGTCGAGTTAAATATTTTTAAAATATATTTTTTTCTTAAAAGAAAAATTAATTTGCTTTATCCAAACAAGAAAATTGAAATTCAAGATATTTTAATTGCATCAAAACAAACTATTTAAGAAATGAAGAGAATTCAATTGTAAGTAATTCAAATACCATGCATTTCAATTGTTTGAATTTGTTAAAATTCTTTATCCAATCATAAGGTTAATATTTTAATGCTTTGTCACTCATTGGGAGTTATAGAAACAAATCTTTGTTAATCCATGCACACACTTTGTCAGAAAAATCCTACTCTAAATTAGTTCACAAAGGTGGTTAACTACACTAAAAATTTGGTTAAATTGGCAGTTTTAATTCCCTCATCTGTCTAAGTGGTTGAAAAATGATAACAAACACTGGGAGAAGGCATCATGAAATCAACTATAAAACGGAGATACAAATTCTAAAAACTACAACAAGAGGATGATGTACGCGAAAAAGAAAAAGAAAATTTGTGAAAGCTCAACTAATGCAACAACTTTCACTACAAAATATCGTGTCGGTTGTGGCATTGATTTGTGTATATTACGATGTTTTGAAATGTTGTTATTCATCTGCATGACGTTTATAAAAAAACACAATAGTTTTTACTTCATAAAGTATAATATGACATTGTAAAGCGAAACGTAACAACTACCACTTTATGCATTGTATAAAGTGACATTTTAAAGAAGTTAAATAATGACAGTTAAAAATGATGTTATTTACTTACTACAAAACAAATCCAATAAAAGCGGTGACATATACAAACATCATAATTCACTTTATATATTACGATAATTATAAATGCTACTATGATAAATAATTCTTAAATAAAATATTTTGTTATTTATTATTTATTAATATCCACCTATATTTATAATTTCATAATTCAATCTAATCTTTACTTTAAATAATAAAACATGAGCTGAAGTGAACATGTTGAATTTCGAAGTGAATGTGCTGAAGTTCGAAGTTTATGTGCTGAAAATCCATGTTTTGTTTTAAAAGTATCAAAGTAAATGGAAAAAGACGTTGGAAAAGGTTTGGAAGTGAAGTGAATGTGCTCGGAATAAAGTGATTTTGGAAAAGACGAGCCATGTACTTTGACAAAAAAAAAAGTAAAAAGGGGCACAAAAATTAGAAATTGGAAAAGGATTTCACAATGAAAAATAAATTGTTAAAAAATACATTTCTAAATGATATATTTTTCAATAATGTTATGACAATTAATAATATGACACTTAAAAACATGATATTATATATGTAAAGTATGACAGATATGAAAATGTTATATTATATTACAAAAAGTAACACGAAACCACAGTATTTAAAAAACTATTATATATATATATATATATATATATTTTTTTTTTTTTAAATACCCAATAATTTCCAAAGATCCTTTGAGTTTGGTGCACATATATATATGGGTAAATAGTTTGTCACTTTTAAAAAAATTGCCAAGGAGATGGTTTTTGCAACCTTCAAGACCAATACTAAACTCCTCGTTGATCTTGAAAAATATATCCCTATTAATGCCAAAATAGTGGGAGCAGGCTTAAAGGCAAATTATAAGCATTGTATAAACTTTAGGCAAACATCTTCTTTGTTAGAAACTTTACCATTTCTTCTCACTGTGTTTTGATATAATGACAAGGAGTAATCAAGAAATCCCAAGACCACTAGTTTAGCACAAAGATCTATAAAAAGAATCTTGAAATGCTTTCATCATTGGAGCTTTAATTTATGATTAATTTAATTTTTTGTTACGAAGACTAAATTGATTTTATGTTGATACGACCAGTGAAATAGTTTGCAAGACATGTTCTTTAGTAAACAATCCATATTTTTTGTAACAAATAATTCTATAATTTCAAGTGACGGATTGTTATAAATCTTTTTATTTGATAATTATATTTTATGCACAATCTCCTTGTACTTTCTATCATCTAGTAGTGCTTGCTAGAACAGTTTGAGACCCCAGGGCTTGCAAATAATCTTCTCATTGAAGCAGAGCCGCGCATATTCTTGGTTTGCGATTTGGGAAGGGTGGTTTTGATCAAAGAAAAGATGAGTGTTTCTGTTTGAACAAGGAACACTCCTGGGCTGACATTTCAGATCACCATAAATGGTATTGGGGCAACAAGGTTTCCATGTTTCCACTATCCCTGCAAATAAAACTAAATATCAGTTATTCAAGTGTGCTAATTATTCACATATTATATTGAGTAGAGCTGTTAAAACGGGTAATTCGGCCCGATCCGGTTTGACCCACCACGGGTTGATGATTCAGTGAGCTAACCCAACCCGGTTCACTTTTTAGCGAACCAAAAAAATTCGAACTCGGCCCAGCTCACCACGGATGAGTCGGGTTCTAAATGAGCCGGGTCAAAAATCAACCTGTATTAAAATTTGTAAAAAAATTTTAACCCAACCCGATCTAAACCCGTAGTAAGCCGGGTTAACTTGCGGGTTCCAACCCATTTTGACAACTCTAATGTTAAGAAAAAGTAAACTATAGAAGTATTGAATTAAATATCAATGGATATATAGTTCAAAGATAGTCCAATGACAAATGACAATATAAATCTAAAAAATAGTAAATTTTGTTATGATAAATTTTAATTAATAGTCTCACAAAACTATTTTTGAAGATGAATTTTTTATACTCATCTACATACTATAAATGACCTAAATTGACCTTACATATTAAACTATATCTTACATATTAATTTATTCACAAGTTAGTTTTATTTTTTTAAAATTGATTTTTTTTTTGAATTTTTGCATATTGAAAATGTTTGTGAAGATTTCTCCAACAAACTTCTGTTGATGATGAATGCATTTTGGTTTCTTCTTACCATAGTAACTTCCGTTCTGTCGCATTTTCTTAAGGAACCCATAGAGATCTGCATGTATAAAGGTGAAGCCAGGAAGCTTTGATTGGAGTTGATGGAGTACTTCACGCAAACTCTTATTATAAAAGGTGATTCCTTTGTTTATTTTCCCATCACATTTTCCTATTGGTCTTGTGTGGATAGCTTTCGACGGAAAGCAACCTGCTGGGGGAATGTTGTTTACTACAAATTTTCTTGCTCCTAGGCTATACATTCTCTGCAACAAAACAAAGACATGAAATATAAAGAAACGGTCGGAAGTTACATGCTACTAAATCATATATTTATTTCGATCTTATCTTTTAAATGAATTTTGTGAAATTGAGTTAGAAATTAGTGTCTAATCTAACTAATCAAGTTCATTGAAGTTATTATCTCATCATTGTTGAGTTCTTTACACCACTTAAAATCTAATTCTATATTCTAACATGTTCATTCTTGCCGGAAAAGTTATGAAAAAAAGCAATCAGAGATAATCTTTTTAGTAATTTCGTTGTGAACTCTGTAACACATGAAATATTTACCTTGATGCGCAGGGTGATTTCACGAAGAAGGAAAAAGGCAAAGCTCTTGTTGCCGCGGAAGGTTCCGTTGTGGAAGTAATCATTGACACCCGTAGAGACAAAAAACAAGGATTCAGAAATATGCTTCTCTAATTCTTCATTCTCGGTGAACGTCTTTGGCAAATTATGCTTAATAGTCCTATGGAAGAACTTAATTTGTTTGTCTAGTGTCAAAGACGTATCCTGCAACCAAAAAGGGTACATCATGTTAAAGACAAAAAGTACCTGAATGATGATGAACTTCAAACACAGGTGCGACATTAACTTACGTTGTTGGTATCTGGCAGAACACCAGACCCAGCAGATGCATAATTAATGCCCGTTCTTACTTTGTTCCTGTGATGCTTCGAAAGTCCCAAGTAGGGAGGGGTTAAGGGTAGTCCTAGATGTATAGCTGCATAAAAAGTCATACCTTAGAAAGATTAAAGTTGGTTAATATATTACTAAAATGGCAGAGTAATGTTACCTAGGAAATCAGCGACAGTTTTTCCATTTGTGGCTCGGCCTGTAGGTTTGCCATGCATGAAGTCTATACCATAAGGCAGAAAAGAAGGTCCACCAGTTGGAAGATGGTTGTTGTTTCCACAATCAACGAGAGAGTCACCAAAAACATACAAAGCAGGAGTGTGTTTTGTGGGATATGATGGTGCTGTTGATGATAAGGGTAAGACCGAAGCTAACACAAAGCAAAGAGTGAGATAACAGGTTTTCATCTTGAGGCCACCAGATCTGGAACGGTGCTCCACGGTAACGATGAGCCACCGGTTTGAGCGAATTTTGTACAAATACCTTCTTTCGATGAGCCACCAAGATCAACAACACACGGTAATCACGCAATTCAATCATCAATTCAATAATTAAGCATGCAATTCAGACTTATCAAGACAGATTCTAAATGGTTTGAGTAAAAGTTAGCTAACTCCCCTTACCTTTGGAATTTCCACTAGAAATGACTCTTCAACCAAAGAGAATACCTCAATCTCCCAACCTAAGGCACTGAATTATAATTGCCAATGCTGAGAACAAATTCTACCACAACCCAGAATGTTGGAATTACTTAGAATTCGAAAATCAGAATATAAGGGGGGAATACAAGTTGACTTACGCGTAGGAAAGGAAGACTCAGCTTGGGGAAGTGGTTATGATCTTGCTTCAGCCCTAAATTCTACAACAAGGAAGAGGATTAGACCTACTACAGTGAATTTTTGGGTGAATTTGGTAGAGAGAAGGCAGAGAAAGAGTAACGGAAGGAGAGGGTATTAGGGAGAGAGAGTGGGTTTTGTTTTTGTGAAGTGGGTGGCAGAGAGGGGTTCTCACATTATCAACTTAAATTTTTTATTTTTAATAAATTTGGTATTAATTAGAAGTGTATTATTCAAAAAAGTAAAAATATATTACAAGTATAATCATAAATGATAAAAATTTGAAATATTGGAATATAATGAGAAAATATTAGAGTTCTTATATTTTAAAAAAACATTGAGGTTATTATTACATCACTCATGGTTTTACTGAAAATAGTTTGTATTTTTTATGTAAAAATTACCCAAATAGGTAAATTTAAAAAAATTATCAAAATGAATAAATTATAGTGGAAAACACGAGTATACTTTTGAATACATTATTTCTTGAATTTTAGTGAAAAAGGCATGTATGGAAACATGAAATTAGCTTTTTTAAAATGGACAAATCTTGTGTCATGCATGATTTCTCAGCCTTGATTCATCCAATGGTTACATAATGGTTGAAACCTATAATACACTGACATTTTAATCTGTATCACATATTTGTATATCGGTATATTATATCGGTATATGATATTTTAGGATACTTCACTAATACTTATTAATGAAAAATTTAATATAAAAATTAGTAATATTTTTATGAAGAAAAAATTTAGAAATTTTTATGTTGAAAACATTTAATACATTTAATTTTAATTTGGATTCACAAGTAATCATATATTTATCATATTTTTTTAAGAATTTTTATACAGTTTTTAAAATGCATATATCATGTATTGTATCCTATATATTATTTTTAAAACAGAATATATCAACGTATTAAATACGTGTCGTATCTGATACACATATCGTACTGTGTATCATAGGTTGGAACCATTGGCTAGCTAGCTCTGATAAATTGTTCATATTTTTCTATAATTTTGTTTGTGTCTTTATCAACTTTTCGCCGAACCGTTTGAAAAAGTGATTTTCATTGAATTTAAAAGATAAATATAAACAAGAGTTATATATTGAAGCAAAGTTTCTTAACTTTGAAATTTTATTCCAACACAGCTTGTCTATTTTGGTTATTTGAAAAAAAATTACCATTTTTATAAAAAAAACCTAAGCAATGAGCCATTATATTCTTACCCATAGTGATGGACAGTGATGGCTAACGATATTTGTGGATACAACAAGATTATGTTTCCCCTTGGTTTTAGTAACAAAGATGCAATTTTTCTCTTAATATGACAACAAAAAGATTTAGAGATGTTGGAACTTAAGTAGCTATGAAGCCACCGTGATAAAAATTGCTTCAGTTAGTAACTTTTTAAGGGAATAATTAATTTTTCACGCCTCATGCAAATTGTAGTGTATAAGCTTGTTGGACTTTTAAAAAACATGACTATTACACCTAGTTTTAAGTGTTTATTGATTCATATCCATTTTGATGAATCTGATTACCCAAACCAAAACAATTATGTTTGGAATTTTTCTTTTTTATTTGACTTGAACTATTTTTACATAGTCGAAATATATTTATCTAATACACGTTTATCTTGTTTCTGATTATATTTTTCCTTCTTCAAAGTTGTAATGTCCTCAGTTAGTTAGTTTGAGTACGTCTTCCTCACTTGATCTCAATAATATTTGGTCCGGGAGTATGCATAACTACTCTCACACTCAAGTCAACAATATGTAATAGTCAATAAATATTGTAATGAGTAGAACAAAGGTCATATATTGTGAATAATGCCTATTTAATGTTCTTAGGCTTTTGTCCTTCATGGGTCTAGGTTTCATAGGTGTGTCTTGGTTTAGTGTTTCTTAAGTAATCATTAGTTACCTTAATCCTCTATTAGTTACCTTAATCCGAGGTTACACCCTCTTATTCTGATTTTGGAGCCAGGGTCATCTCGTTATGAGTAAACGTTATGTGTAGACGAGACAAAGTAGATGTTAGGTGAAGATGAGGGAGAGTAAACTTGTGTAAATAAATTAGAATAGACGATATAAATAGAATTTCATTATTTTATTATTAAAAAGCTCGAGTTATACAAAAGAAAAATAACTATTCAAATTTCATTTTACAAATACTACCTTATCTAAACATATTTCTCTTCTCTTCCTCTTGATTCTCTTTAGAGTTTTGACGGAGTTGTTCATTCGTTTGAAGCTCCAAGAGCATAGAAGTTCTGGTGTAGACGGCTATCATCCAAATTGATCAAAGACTAAATTCAAGTAAGTTTGTTTGATTAATTCAATTCTATTTAGAAATTGAGTGATAATCATATGATAATTGATGAAAAATTCAACCGTGAATGAACCAGAGATCAATCTTATTCTTTAATTATTTTATTCTCATTCTTTTTAGCATCATCTACAACAACCCTTTTACTTTACTATTCTTTCTAATTTATGATATTTTAGTCATCCTCAAAATCTAGTTTACTAAGATTATAATTGAATTCATTAAGAGACAACTTTGAGTTTACTAACCTTATCTATACGTAAAATTTGTTGACTTTTTATACTTTAGACAACCAAAGAGCTCACATTGGACAATCTATTCTTGTATCCGATGATATTGAAAACGATGGTGATCAAACACATCGATACATATCGAAAGATTGCACATATTCGTTAGGAAAATGGTTTTTTGACAAACATTTTGTTGATAAAGTTACTAAATAGAGTAATTTTTTAGTTTTTTATGGAAGTTACAAAAATAACGTAATAAAGTTTTAGAGTTTTTTTTTACCGAAAATGATTGTTTGCCAAAGTTTGTCAAACAAAATTTTATCAAAGTATCATGTATCATTTCCGTATTCGTTAAGCACAAGTCTCCCTTTGTGGTGATAATCTTAGAGATGGATATGAAAAAAGATGTTTGTCTTTTGAAACTCTATTATAAGGACTCACGAGAGAAGAGGTTGTTCAAGATATTTGTGATCTTTCGGGACTTACCAATATTCTAGGGTTAAATATATTTTTGGTCGTTCAACTTTTAGTGAAAATTGGAATTACTCCCTCTTGGAAACCTTGAACCAATTTAGTTCCTCAACTTTGTAAATGCATGAATTTAGTCATTTTAACCAAATTTTATTAAGTTTATTTGATGTTTCAAACACATTTCACTATAGTATTTTAGTTTGTTTACACTGTTTGACACATTCGCTTCAATGTTAGCTAAAAACACGTTTAAAATGTCAAATAAACTTAAAAAAATTGGTTTAAAGGACTAAATCCACTAATTTATAAAAATAAGGAACTAAATTGTTTCAAGGTTTTCAAAAGGGACTAATTTTAATTTTCATTAAAATTTGAAGGTCAAAAAACATATTTAACCCAATATTCTATAACATTACTTATGATGAGATGATTTGGGAGCATCTTCTAGGAAGGGAAGGAAGGAGGCAAGTATTATAGGTTGAGGCTCTCGAGTTAGTTCGACAAGTATGGTCATTTCTCTGCTATGCATAAATAACAATCTATTCAATTTCCCTTTGAATTTAGTTAGGTTCTGACATCATGTTATATTGATGAAACTAGTTTGTTTTAGTAATATAGAAATCATAAAAAAGATGTAGAGATAATGAAAAGCAGACTAAAACCAATAAAAACAAAGATCATTTTCATTTACTGATTGGTTCGATTCACTTACCAAACCAAACATGTAATGTACAACAACCAAGGCTTCAACACTCACTCTCATCATCACTCAAATTCAATGGCAAGCAAGCAACCCTCTTCCATTTATTGACAATGGCAAAGCTTGACTTGATCACCGTGGAAATAAGAGAACGAAAACTGACCCCAAAACCCAAAGAAAAAAAAAAGGGACTGCAAAGCATGCATATTGTTTTTCCTCGCTACAAAAACTTAATAGCTGATGATACAAAACAGAGTACAAATTGTGCAAGTAAACTGCTGAATATTACAAAGAGAAACACCAAAACACATTGTTTAACACACTCTTTTAAATACATTCCTTATTATTGATAGAATTCTTTTGTAAATCACAAAATTGTAAGTCTCACTTTATATATATGTAATGAGTCTTACTTGTAAATTTGTGTTTTTGAATAAAATTGAACCAATAATAGAAATTGTTCTATAAAGAGTATGTTAAAAAGTGTGTAGTTAACACTCCTCGAATATGTTACAAATGTCTCCAAGGCCTTTGTGCAAGCCTTACACATTCACTGTGCCTATGACAATCCACAAGATGATCAATTGTCAAACCCGCAGCTTGCATAAAAGAATAAACAATCACAGGACCCAAAAATTGGAAGCCACGCTTTATTAAGTCCTTACTGATCGTATCTGCTTTTGAAGTCCTTAGAGGAACATCTCTTGGGAATTTGAATCTGTTAATCACTGGTTTGTGATTTACATAACCCCATATATAGCAGCTGAATGATCCACATTCCCTCACAATCTGTGGGGTATATATATATATGATTAAGTCACAGAAAACCCAATCACAAAAAATTTGATGTACATCAGATTAGTGATTTTGTTCTTACCGTCATTATGCATTTCGCATTGTCTACTATGCACCTTACTCTGCAATCGGGTAACAGAATTTCTTTGTTTGATGCTATTTCCATGATTTCTTTCTCCTCCATTTTGGCCACAATAGTAGGATCAAATCCACCAAAAACTTGTCTGTGTCATCATCATGCATAACATTGTAGAGATATATCAATGAATACAAATGGAATTTTTTCTCACACAATATGTTGTCAAGATATGGACATGAAAATACGACTAAATTGTAAAAATATAGGACACAGAATACAATGTATATATATACATGTTAATTTGAAATTGTCAACTAACACATCGTTAACTAAGACAAAAATGAATTTAATCTATCTATCTATCTGATATCCAAAAAGCGAGAAACAATGATCGTATCAAATTTATTTCCTATTTTAATCATTAAAATCATGTCAAATACAAAATTATCTTTCAAATTAAACATAACATACTGTGTCCTACAAATATCATACTATGTCCGATACATGTCAGAGCATTATTTACCTTAGAATTTTCTTTCTTTTCAGAATTTCTGTCCAGTTGTAATCTATCAGCAATCCTGACAGCGTAAGAAGCTCGAACAATTTTCTGTTTCATGAATCAAACCACAGTGTTGGATCGTGCTTACGATAATTATCTCGATACTAGAGCTTATTTTACACAGTAAAGAAATGTTACTTACTTGTCATCATAGGCTGGGACCCCCCAACACTCATCGTGAAATTCTATGTAAGCTTTATCTGCGCAAGTTTTATATATCAATTCTGAATATTGTCAAAAGTCAAATTATACAGTGCTGGAAATAGAAAAGTGACACTTTTCATTGGTTTTGTATTGAATGTCTGCAATGCAAAAGAAATTGATCATACCACAGTTTTTTGTGATCCAATTGCATCTTCTGAATTCACCAGTTTGTTGTTGGTGAGGAGCATTAGTAATAGTAACTGCCGGTTCTCTTCTTTGATCACGAGGTGAAATCAAATTCAATGCAAATTGAAAATTGTCATCTGCTAGATTCAAAGAATCTGTTAGGGAAGAGTCATCTGAGTTTTGTGAGAATGATGATGATAAGGAGGATATGGAGGAAGTTGAAGAGCTTCTGTGTAGTCTAATAGGGTACACTTTGTTGAGTTGCTTGGGGAAAAAGATTTGGCTCAATTTTCGTGACTCTTGGGAACTAGTTTTTTTCTCCATAGCATGCCTTCTTAGACGAGGAAAAAGTGTATAGTTATAAATGGGAATAATGTCAAAACGGGTTGGTGCTCATAACAGTGAGAGATTCAAAAGGAGATGGATGGCAAGTACGAACAATTGTTTAGTTGGTTGGTGAAATGTGAGTTTCAAGTTTTTGAAATGTTTGGGCTTCTTAGATTTTAAGAAATATTTAAGCCTGTAGCAGAACCCATTTTCATAAAATTAATAAAAGACACTTCTGTGTTTGGCAACATTTGTAATCAAACTATTAACGTCGTACCATTCTCTAGTGCAGAACAAAACAAAATTATAGGAAAAACTCACTTACCAAATCTTTTGAATTACTAGTATCAATATTACTCTCAATTATAAACAGATTACAAGGCATGTGATTAATTTATCGGCAAGTGTGATAAATAATATAAGATATTATTGAAGAAGATGATCACCACTAAGTCATTGAATATTAATATTTTTAAAAGGGTTTTGTTTGGTTACTCGAAATGATAGCATAGAGAGGTTAACTAGTTGAAAGGTAATGAGAAGACAGAAGAGTGACAGTAGTTGTGGAGTTTGTCTCAGAGCAATTCATTCTTAACTCTTACTCATAATAGGCCTTTTAAGTCTGATACATACTTGTTGCCAATAAAGACAGAGATATGTCATCCTTTTTCTAATTTCACTTAAAACAAATATAGCGTTCTTAAAAAAAATAAAATAAAATTAGCAAGACACGAAGCGAGTGCGTTTGACATGTTGCTCGCTTGAACGGTAGGTAACCTTGGATTCTTGACCAGTGAATGTATGTTGTACTGGAACTCCTTTTCTGACGTATCATTCACATTTTATCACGGCCTTTTCGAGTACTTTATATTTTGTCATTTTCGTGGGTTGAGTTATTTATAACTAATTCAATATATTGTTAATACTTGAAGTTTCACACTCAGAATTTTGAGAATATAAATTGCATAATATATATATATATATATACACTAGCAAACACACATGCGTATTGTATCCGATTTTTTAATTTTTATAAGATTAACAATATTTATTTTTAAAATATATATAATAAATTTTAAAATAGTTGTTAAATAAAATAATTGTTTGAAAAACTTTTTAGAGGTCAAAATAAAAAAGATTTAAAAAAAACGGTTACAGAAAAAATAATTATAAAATAATTAATTTTTAAAATAGTAATTAAGAATAAAATTGGAAAATGAAAAGTGGACATAAAAAGAGGAATCCTCTTTATATATTGTTATGGATATTGAATTATTAAATAATTGTTTTATGTCAATGGGTTTTCAAATTATCATTATTATTTATTTGAATGAATTATGTTATATAATTTATATAGGTTTAGTTCTTAAATCAATTTATTGTTAATTAATCCAGTTGACTTGTTCTGTATTAAAACAAATTAAAAACATATATAACTAACATATTTTGATTTATTTATACTTTAAATTTAATTTATATTATTATTAAATAATTTATGTAAATAAAAAAATTAAATACATTTTTTGTCTCTCTCCTGGTGAAAATTAAAATTCGTTACTTTTCAAAGCTTTGAATCAATTGAATCTCATATTTGAAAATTTGTTGTGTGAATTTAAATTTTTTAACTATATATTGTTAACTTTATTTGATGTTTCAAATATGTTTCTAAACTAATATGAAATATAAATATTTCGAACCGTATAAAAAACTCAAATATGCTAATTTGAATCTTGAAAACATGTTTAAAATATTAGATAAACTTTAGATTAAAAACTAAATTCACACATTTTTTAAATTGAAAAATTAAATTAAATCAAAATTTCAAATAGAAACTAATTTCAATTTTTATTTAAAATTAAAAAATTAAAAACATATTTAACTCAAATAAAAATAATTTTAAAATAATACTAATCAAAATATATATATATATATATATATATATATATATATATATATATATATATATATATATTACTTTGCAAATAAATACAAACTAAGTATTGATAGCGCACTCCTCAGATGTTATGTTTTCCTCCATCCAGGACAAAGGTTTGAATCTAGCCCATTCCTTTCACTTGTTCTTTACCTTCTTTTAAAACAAAAACAAAAACTAATATTATTAGAGACCTTTAGGCGCGTTTAGAATTGAATTAATAAAATAATCGACAAGTAAATCCACATATTCTTGAATGGAATTGAATATTTTTTTTTCCCAAAACTGAGTGGTTGAGTTCAAATTATATTTTGACACTTATTTATTATTTTGTTATTGAGAAGAAATATGTTATGGTGAATTAATATTATGATGAAGTAATTTATTGAGTTCAAGTAAAAAAAAAATATTGTGATGAATTAATATATGGGGACTCGATATTTATGCCTTAAATTTCTCATAATATTGTACGCATGTGTATGTGTGTAGATGACTTATTAAACTTATTCTTAAACTTATTAGAAGTAGTTCATGTAAGGCTAGATGGTATGACTATAATAGCCATTGTTTTGACAATTAAATAAATGTACAGATGGGGTTATCTAGAGCTAGGTTGTTTGTTATATAAGAAATTAATAGAAAATAGTATAAATTTGGGTTAAGCTAACAGAAATCATTTCCTACAAATTTAGTCAAAAATTTCAACTAAAATAATTTATAAAAAATGTTAGAAACATAAAACAATAACATGGAGGATTTTAAAAATAGTAAATGATATAATGAAATAAAATAAATATAAAAGACATGTCGATTATCTAGTTCTTCTATAGTTAAATTCTTTATTATGTATCATATGATTAACTAAATAAGCATCAAATAATTTTTTTAGACTCTAAATTGCTCCACCATCTTCAGATCAAACAAAAGTCCTACTCTTTCCTTTTATTTTAGTAGTTAAGTAAACAATTATGTAAGTTTGAATTGACCATCCCAACATTAATTAATTCGTTTTAGTTTCTCATTCATTCCATCATAAGTGAAATTCTATTCACACTTCACTCATTTTAACGTCTATGAATGAAATATTATTTATACCTCACATGTCCCAATATCTACACGTGAAGTGCTCAACAAAAGGTTATCAGAAAATTGATAAAAAATTTGAACAAAAGACATAAGATTTATTTATAAACAAATGTACTTTTAGATATTTGAAAAGAACTACTAATGTTGGTCTTTACTACAATAACAAATAAAGTTTTTCTTTGCAAGGATATTGTGATTCAATTTGCGTGGGGGGCAAAATAAAAAGAAAGAGCACTAGAAAAGTATGTCTCTTTATTGGAGGGAACATAATCTCATGATGGAGAAAAAGCAAGGAACAATACCACTATCAAATGCAAAAGCATAATACATTTTAGCTCCCAATTGCTGCTCACAAATCATATGGATTAAAAATCTATTGGAAGACAACAACGTCCATGAGAGTAACATATCCCTATCTTTTGTGATAATAGTGTTGTAATTAATTTAACAAAGAACCCCATTTTACATTCTAAGACAAATCATATTTAAATTAAACATCCGTTTATGAGATCTTATGTAAAGAGATTTGTTAAGAGATGCATTTAATGTAACAAAGCTGCCTCTTTCTTTTTATGAGTCTACTTTGGATACAAGAGGATTACCTTTTGCTAGTAACATTTAATGTGCTTATGATGGTTTTTAGGATGAAACTATATTTAATTTATTATAGATTTTGAGTAATTATTAAGTTGTAATCACATTTCAATTTTAATTACTTTTAGGTTATTATGGTGATTTTGAGAATGAAATGTTTTAATGATATATATATATATATATATATATATATATATATATATATATATATATATATATATATATATATATATTACTTTTGGTAAAAGTTTGTCATGTCTTTTTTCACAACTAAAGTATTTGAAGAAAATTTATAAATAAATATTGTTGACACAAAAATATAAACACATCAAATGGTGATATACATTATCATGCAAAGGAGTTTTTAATTACTAACAAATTATTGTATTTAAGATATTAGAAATAACACAAGCAAAATAAAGTAGTAACCCTAAAAATAAATAATATAAATGAGAGGGGTTTAAATATTCTATAATATGATCTCCAACATGAGAAGGCTATTAAATGAAAGTTAATCTCTACAATAAAATAGTTACAAATAAAAGATGTTTCAAGTCTATAAAATAATAGTCATCCATAGGAGAGGTTAAACCCTCCACACACAAAAATCTCCATAGTATACTTGGAGAGCTGTTGCGAGTATACTTGCGGAAGTTTAAAAAGTCCCCAAAAATTAATTTGCATAGGATAGAAACTCTCACAAATTGAAATAAAAAACTTTGTAGAATAATTTTTGTTGTTGTAGTGAAATATGTTTAGAAAGGTATAATTGATTTTAAATTTACACCAATAAATAATCAAATTGTTGATATATTTACAAAACCTCTCATAGAAGACATATGAAAATCTTATTAGACATAACTCTTGTAAATAAATGATTAATTCACACTAAGCATGGTACATATCCACTAAGAGTAAAAATTAGACACTATTGTGCACATTAAACATTCACATGCTTGATTGATTGACGCAATATAATATATTTGTGAATGCAAAATTATTTTTAAAATTACAATATATAATATTTTAAGATATTTATTTTTAATATATTTTTTAGTATTATATATATTTTACCATAATTTGAAAAAAACTTCTTGATTTAAAAATTCTCTTAAAATATTATTGTATAAAATCTTTTTATAATTTCAAAAGTTTTTATTAAAACTAGTTGAAGACACCAAACCTTTCCTGGTGTGTGTTCATCTTGAGAGGAAGAGTTGAAGTCGCGATATATTTAACGACTTCCAATTGTTTTCAAACACCAGCAGTGGAAGCGCAGGGTCATGGTCATGACTTCAAATTTTGTGTGTGTGTTCATCTTAAGAGGAAGAGCTGAAGTTGTGACCTGGTTAACGACTTACAATTGTTTTTTGATAGTATTTTGAGGTTGTTAAAGGAATAGTTGATGAGATAGAGAAAATTGTGGAGATAGTAGAATGTGGAAGTTGTAGTTGGAAGGAGTATGTAGTTGTATTAGTGAGTGGCGTGTTAGATGTGGTCTTAGTTCTTGTCATACATCAAATGATTAGGTACAAGGGTATTTATAGACCTATAGACTATTCTAGAAAGTACTAACCACAACTTGTGTGGAATATTCTAGATTTTTTCCTATGTAGAATGTTCTTAATATTTTCTTCCTATCTTAGACTTTTCTACTTTGTTCTAGAAGTTTCATTACATTTCAATACTTTTATCTTAAGATTTTCTAAATTCTTCTAGAATTTGCATTACACTTTAATATTTTCGAACACCATGAGTGGAAGTGCAGGGTCATGGTCATGACTTCCAATTTTGGTTCTCACGAGTTCTATATTTGAATTATTCCTCTCAAAGCGACCGTAATAGAAATAGGAGAGGGTGAAAGAAAGAGTTTTTGAGCTTCTCCGATAGATTTTGCATGAAATCGTATTCATCAAGAGGTGTTGCAGGCTTCTTGTAAAGTATACCCTTGTGGATATAGTGCATAGACAACGTCACAATATCCCAAGGTGTTAAATTGCATATTTAGTTGGAGACATGTTGGAAGGGTGGGACTCCACAGCATATTCTGAAATTCGTTGGCAGAGTACCCATACATACTGCCAATATTTGTGTTGCAGAGTGCTTAAAGATTAGCTGTTTTTCGCCTTTTAAATAAAGAAAACCGTATTTATACATACAACCGTTTCTCTTATTAAAAATAAAAATTTATAATTACAAAAAATTAAAACTATTTAATAATTGTAAAATTTAAATGGAAATTTAAAATTACATTGTCTTTTTAATATAAATATTAAATAAATAAATAATACTAATTAATTAATTTACAATAAATGTACCTAAGGGTCGAAATAAGTGTAGAGTAAACATTCGCTTAATCCGCATTTTGATCTTGGAAGTTAGATGCGGATTTTGTTAGGATTCAAACTTATGAAGTTTTATAAGTCATATTAAAATATGAAATATTAGGGGTTTTATAATTACAATGTCAAATGTTATGAGTGTTGGAAATTTGTAGGGATTATGAAAATATAAGAGATATGTTACAACATAAATTTGTTATTTTATGTTATTCATATGAGTGAGTTAAAAGATTCTCCTTAGTTATCATCAGATCAGTTAAATTAAGTTAAGGGTATGTTCTTCATCTTTCGTCTCATCTTACATAATGGTCAATCGATAACCACATGTGAACGAATTGAAAATAATTGTCACATAACTTTACATGGTCTTTTCTGATAATAAAGTCACAAAATTATTGATCCGAGAATTTTTCCTTTCCAAATGTGGATTTAAGCGGGATGCAAAAGTAAGCAAATGTTTACTGTACAATATTACTATTAGTAGAAAGCAAGGTTGATCCACACTTCTCCTTTGCTTAGGCATGTTGAAAAATTAAGTTAAAATTGGAAATTGTGACTTTGATGTACAACTTCAACTTTCCTTATATTCAAAACTCATTATACTAATGCACGAGTTTTAATTTGAAAAAAAATTAAAAAATAAATTGGGAAGTCATAGTACTATGGTACACTTGGCTTCTTCCTCTTTTACTATATCTTCATCAAAGTCATGCATCATGGAGACTATTGTGCTTGCTGGACAATGTCTTTCATCATCTTCATGAGGTGCGAGCAAGGAACAGAGAAACAAGAGGGAGAAAGTGTAAGACCCGTGGAAATTAATTAATTAAATAATTAATTAATTAATTAATTAATAAATGTGGGAGGGGGAAACTTTAATGACATTAAACGTAATTGGAATGACGTGGAAAAGTACTAACTCAAATGGTTGAGAATACTTTAATGATGTGAGAGGATTTGGGATCGAGTCCTAGGTATGCCATTTGTGTGTTATTTGATTTAATATTATTTTGATAATATATTTGTGTCTAGCAAGTGATAGTATAATCATAGTATTTTGATAATTATCACTTAAGATGAGTTGGTTGGATGGTTGTGTATTGAATTGCCGTTGATATGGTCACGGGTTCAAACCTTGATGTACATACAACTTAAAGGCTATTAGTTTGTGCATTTTTCAGATGGATCTTTAAATTGTAAAGGTGGATTTTGGAATATTTTGACTCTTAATATTTTTTTATGGATATTTAAAGTTTTAAATTTCCCGCGTTTTAAGGAAATGGTTTACTAATAAATGAGGAATTTATTTCTGTCTCGTTTATTTTATTCATTTCTAAGTAATATCCTCCTAGGATGTTACAAAAAGCATAGAATCGCAGGTAAGAAAACTGTACTTTATTTCTTCTGTAAATTTTCGGATACAAAGGAAGAACAAAACCTATCCTTAAATAGGTTTTCAGAGAAAAAGGAAAACAACCATAGGTAACTGATTTGGATCAGTTATCAGTAACAAACACCTAAAACAGAAAACCTTAAGGGGTTCAATACCCTCCCCTCAAGTTGGATGGTGGATGCTCAACATTCCTAGCTTGGAGACGTTGATTTTGAAATTAGTGTGATGGAGAGCTTTAGTAAAAACATTTGCGAGTTGATCGTTCGAGCAAATCGGAAGGAGGCGAAACAGGTTGTGCTGAAGTCACTCCCGAACCACATGACAGTCAATGTCTATGTGCTTGGTACGCTCGTGGAAGGTGGGGTTGTGCGCGATATGCCTTGCGAATTGGTTATCGCAGTAAAGCACAACAGGAAGATCAGTTTGAACTTGTAGATCGCGAAGGATGTAACTAATCCACTATATCTCGCACGTAGTGGTGGCGAGAGCCTTATACTCTGCCTTTGAAGAGGATCTAGAAATTGTGTTCTATTTCTTAGTTTTCAAGGAAACTAGTGAACTTCCAAGAAAGATACAAAATCCAGTAACACTCCTTCTGGTTTTTAGACAACCAGCCCAGTCAGAGTCACTAAATCCTTTGATTTGGATATCAGTCTCAGTTGGAAAGAAAAGACCACGACCTGGATCTGCCTTGATATATATAAGAATATGTTGGGCAACCTAGCGATGATGTATGGTTGGTCCCTGCACAAATTGACTGAGTAAATGAATAGAGAAGCTAATGTCAGGCCTAGAATTAGTGAGATATAGAAGCTTCCCTATTAATCTTTGATAGGAATCTGTGTTGTGAACAATTTTGTTGGTGTCAAAAAGATCCTTAGTGTTACTCATGAGAGGGCTTTGACAAGGCTTGCTGTTAAGCATCCCAGTTTCTTCTAAGATGTTTAGAGCATACTTCCTTTGACACAAATGGATTCCCTTTATTGTCCTAGCCACTTCAAAGCCTAAGAAAAATTTCAATTTTCCAAGATCCTTAATTCTGAAAGCTTGGTGTAATAAAGTTTTGGTTCTATTGATAACTTCCATAGAATTTCCAATTAGTATCACATCATCTACATAAACAAGTAAAACAATAAAATTATTAGTAGTTTTCTGAACAAATAAGGAATAATCAGCCTTTGATTGAACAAAACCAAGATTTATAAGGAATGAAGACAGTTTGGCAAACCATTGTCGACTTACTTGCTTGAGACCATATAGAGATTTAGTTAAACGACAAACTTGCCCTTGTTTGGAGACATCCAGTCCTGGTAGGGGTGACATATAGACCTCTTCATTAAGTTCTCCATGAAGAAAGGCATTATCCACATCAAGTTGATGTAGGTGCTAGTTTTTAGCATCTGCAAGAGCTAGGAGAATTCTAATAGTGGTCAGTTTAGCAACAGGAGAAAAAATGTCAAAATATTCAACACCTTCTAGTTGAGAATACCCCTTAGCCACTAGCCTAGCCTTATATCTTTCTATAGTGCCATCTGCATTATATTTGATCTTAAACACCCACTTGCATCCTATAGGTTTCTTTCCTTTAGGGAGATCAGTTAGGTACCAAGTATTGTTTAATTCCAAAGCATTTATTTCTTTGTTTATAGCAGTCACACATTCTGTATTTTTACTGGCTTTAGCATAAGATTGAGGTTCTTTATTAGTTGAAATGGCAAGAGTGTAATTGAGGTGATCCGTGGATAGGGATTTATAGGAAACAATAGAGCTAATGGGATAGGCAGATTTATAAGTATGATTTATGCATTCATGAAGGACAGAATTGTTAACAGTAAAGGAACCATTGACCTGATAATTCTTTAAGTAGTCAGGAATTCTTCTGCTTCTCTTTGATCACCATAGATCTTGATCTTCAGTGCTAATGAGATCTTGTTGAATAGTATCAGTACTTTGCTTTTTTTCTTGATCATGTTTAGGCTGGACATTAATCTGATCATGATTCTCAATGATATCTTCTCTTCTGTCACTCTCACTGTTGGAATCTGCAATGTCATTATCAGTATTGCTATTCTCATCATCGTTGTCTATGATGTTGTGGTCTTTAGGAGAGACATAGTTGTTGGGAACATCATTATGTAAACTGCTTGGTTCTAAGAACTCAACATTCTGATCCTATCCACTACTGTTAGAAAAATTACAGGGAAAAATATTTTCATAAAACATGACATTTCTACTAACAAAGATCTCTCTATTCTTAATTTTCAGAAGAACATAGCCCTTCATTCCAAGCTTAAAACCAATAAAAACACATTTTCTAGCCCTAGGATCAAGCTTGTTTTTGTTGACATCAGTGGTGGAGGCAAAACATAGACAACCAAAAGCCTTTAAGCTAAGATAAGTAGGAGCCTTTCAATTAAGAATTTCATAAGGGGATTTATTCCTTAGAACAACAGAAGGCATCTTATTTATTAAGTGCACAACGTGATTAACAATATAGTACCAATAGCATTTAGGCAATTTAGACTGAAATAAAAGACTTCTAGCAACGTTAAGAATGTGTTGATGTTTTCTTTCCACAACAAAATTTTGTTCTGGATTTCCAACACAACTTTTTTTATGTTCAATGCCATAATTGTTATATAGATCAATGTATTCAAACTCAGGACCATTGTCAGACCTTATGATTTTAATATTCTTTTCAAACTGATTTTTAACATAAATGACAAAATTCAGTAAAAGCTTTATGGTTTCACTCTTAGAATGCATATGAAAGATCCAAGTATGTCTAGAACAATCATCAACCACAGTGAGAAAATATATATGACCATGTATAGAAGGGACATAAATAAGACCCCATATATCAATATGTATCATGTCAAAGCAATTTAAAGAAGATGTAGTGCTATGTTGGAAAGGAAGTTTATGCTTTTTAGAATAATGGCAGATTTCACAAATATCTTTACAAGAATCATCCACTTAAGGAAAGACTTTACATATTTTTTTCATAACACTGTCACATGGATGTCCTAATCTGTGGTGTCAAATGTTTACACTGTTTTTAGAACAATTAATAGCTATATTCAGAGGCAGATAATCTTTAGAGATGGAGGGGCAGTTATCAAGATAGTATAAACCCTTTAGCATGCTAGCGCGTCCAATCGTCTTGTATGAAGTATTGTTTTGAATCTGACAATGCTCATTAGAAAATATTAGTCTGCAGTTTAGGTCCTTGATAAGGGACTGCACATAAATCAAATTAAAGGAAAAATCTGGAATGTAGAGAACATTGTAGATTATGAAATCATTAGTAAAGTATTTTGTTCCAGCATATTCAGCAACGACTGTAGAGTTATTAGGAAGTCTCACAGTTACAGGTTTGATTTTATAAAATGTTGAAAACTGATTTAGATCTTGTGTTACATGATCAGTAGCTCTTGTATCTAAGATCCAGAGTTTACCTTGCTGATCCTTGTGAGTGGAGATATTGTTGCTAGACCTTTGAATATGGCTGACAACATGATTGGATTCACCTTTGTCCTCCAAAAGCCTTAGCAGTTTATGTATTTGTTCAGTACTTAAGGAAGTACTTGTGTCAGCTTCTTTGGTGGAAGTCTGATTAGTAGAGTCTTGTGCATCACCCTTGACTATTAGGTTGCACGTCTGTTGTGTGTTGCCATTTTTATCACTGTAGTAACTTCTTTCTTGATCTCCTCTCTGTTTATACCATGGGGGATAACCATGCTTTGAATAACATTCTTCAGTAGTGTGGTTCATCTTATGGCAGTATGTTCATTGTTTCCCTTGATTGGGGTTTCTTCCTCTTCCCCTTCCTTGACCAAGAAATTTGTTTCCTCTACCTTGACCTTTCCAAGAACCATGTTCTTGAGCTTTGTAGTTGTTTTTCTCAGCAGTATTCAAAAGAACCTTATTTTTAACATTTAAAGTTCCATAACTGTTATATTTCCTTTCTTGTTGTATTATTAAAGAAAACACTTTGTTTATACCAGGCAAGGGATCCATTAACAAAACTTGAGTCTTAACATTATTGTAACAATCATTTAGGCCATTTAAAAAACAAATAGAGTGTTCAAAATCTCTTTATTTCAAGAAAACCTTAGTAAGATCACACTTATAGGGCTTTCCACATGTGCAAGTTGGTAAGGGACGCAAGAAGTCCAACTCCTCCCACAACTTCTTTAATTTTGTAAAATACTGGGTTATGGTCCTTTCTCCTTGCTTGATGGAGTGAATCTCCTGAAGAAGATCAGAGATTTGAAAATAGTCCCCTTGAGAGAACCTTTCTTTCAGTTCTTCCTAGAGTTCCTTAGTAGAATCAATGTATAGGACACTCTCAGCAATATCAGGAGAAAGAACCCTCATAATCCATGACAAAACCATTACATTACATCTTTCCCATGCTTCGTAGATGGGATCATTAGGAAGAGGAGTCTTGATGCTCCCGTTAACAAACTTTAGCTTATTTTTGGACAGTAGAGCATGTTGCATATTCCTGCTCCAAGAGGGGTAATTAGTATCATTCAAATTAGTGGAAACTAAGACCAAACCTGGGTTTTCTCCAGGGTGTAGGTAATAAGGGTTGATGGGTATGAGAACTTGATCAAGATCAGTGTTGTGCTTTCCATGGTTGGTGCTCTCATTCTTTACCACATCTTTATTGTCCATCTTCAAGAAAGATGCCAAGAAACCTCGAGCCTGGTGTGGATCAGAGCGCAACGGAGGCAGAGCAGGTTAGAAACTTGCTCTGATACCATATTGAGCTCGCTGGACAGTGTCTTTCATCATCTTCATGAGGTGCGAGCAAGGAATGGAGAGGAACAAGTGGGATGTAGAGATGGCAGAGAAACAAGAGGGAGAAAGCATAGCAACGTAGGTAAGAAAACTAAACTTTATTTCTTCTGTAAATTTTCTGATACAAAGGAAGAACAAAACCTATCCTTAAATAGGTTTTTGGAGAAAAAGGAAAACAACCCTAGGTAACTGATTTGGATCAGTTATCAGCAACAAACACCTAAAACAGAAAACCCTAAGGGATTCAATAAAGACAATTTTCAATTCATAAAAAATTTAAATTGCAAATCATCTACAGTGAAAAACAACTTTTGCTTATTTGTACATTTCAGTTGATAATCATGCTACATGTATTCTACTTACCTAAATTTTGCAATATTTTTCAAATCTATTCATTCTCGTAATTTCGCTATAAAAACTGCACGAATTATGTAAAGAGCCTTGGGGAATGCCCTTGCATCAAATCGTGCACTCCAAGAATGAGGTTTCATTAGTGGATGAAAATCGAGTTAAAAATTGCTTTATCACACTCAAATTAGTAAGTGATGTTATTAATATATATATATATATATATATATATATATATATATATATATATATATATATATATATATATATATATATATATAGAGAGAGAGAGAGAGAGAGAGAGTGTGTGAGAATTTTTTGTTTGAGTATTTTACTTTCACGACCCAATAGATGATATTAAGCAATAGGGCCTGGTCCAATTAGCCTCATCCCCACAGGATTACAAAATATACTAAGATACATCTATTGGGAGAGATATTAACATACTAGTAAATCTCGTCAATATGATTGTGACCTAATATCCCTTGATACTAAATATTTACAAGATATTTAGTATATCTGGTAAGGTGTCACATTATGATTATTGTTATTATTTGTTCAAGGTAAGTTGTTATTTTACTATTTTATCACACGAGTCCAAGGCCCAACAAGGTACTATAAATACACCTAGTATCCTCCAAGAAATACTCACTCTAATTCATACTCTCATATATACTCATACTCACTCTTATACGAGATCTTTACTCTCTTACTGACTTAAGCGTTAAAGAGTATTTTGCAGGTGGATCTTCCCCTGTGTCTCAACCCTTGGAAGCACCTTATCAAGGTTTGTCAAAGTCATCCCAATCTTGCCACTTGTCTAAAAGCTCACCTCAAGATCTCGGTAAGAACATTTGGCACCTACTATGGGACCGATAAAATCTTGCACTAACCTCATATGTTATGGCATTACTGGGAGACAAACTTAGTTCTCGCACGAGATGGAATCAAACCCAATGACAATTCTACAAGGTCAAATCCAAAATCTGATTAAAGACATCCCCATACCTAGTCATTATGGGGACGAGTATTATGGCGTGTATGGGGATGGGGACTAGACAGATATGTACATCCCCATACCTAGTCATTGTGGGGATTTCTCGTCAAAATGGGGATTCAGGCAATACCCACGGGACAGGTTTAGTTGCCATCCCTATTTATTATCTTTTTTTTTGAAATTTTTGAAAATAATTTCTATTCACCCAGACAAAATTCGATGTTGACAATCATATTTAAATCAGTAAAGATGAGGTTGGCTATCAAGATTGGTCATCAATCTCGAAGCTCCACTCAGAAAGAAAAATGAAGCACTAAAGTTGTTCGTAGATAAGGTCAAGCAAATAAAAGACAAGCATGGACAGGTAAATCCATAATAGAGCAAGACATGATGAGCAACTTTACAACAATGGAGAATGAAAATGATGTGTACCTGGAATGGAAGAGTAGAAGAACGAAGGCAAGATAGGAAAATGTTGGAGAAAAGAAAGAGGAAGTTGAAGGCACAAGTAATATCAAAAGAATAAATGATTCTAGGAAGCAAAAGCAATTTAAAGGTGATTTTGTGAAATTGTGTTGTGAAAAGACTTTGAAGAATCTCATCCGTTAGAAACTTGCAAAGTACCTAGATTTCAGGTGCGTGGCAAAAGTAGGTGAAATATAATGATAGTGCATGGGAAAATACAAACGACAGTTTTAAAAGAAAGCAACCTTCTCGTTCCAAGGAAATGGAAGCTCAAAGGTTGGAGGATTATGTACTATCTAGGTTGATTTATGACAATGAGCCGATTTAATGTTGAAGACCAAAAGATTTGAAAAGGAAAATGGATCAGGAAGGCAGCTTTCCTATGAGTTGAGCTATGAAGGAAAAGTATAATGGATCAAGAAGGCAGATCTCTTATGGGTCGAGCTATGAAAAAAGAGTGTAATGGATTAGTAAAGCATATCAACATCATCTTGGAGCTAACCAATTTAAAGCGGATCAACGTTGGAGTTGATCAACTTAAGGATAAATACATGGGCAAGGTCTAATTATTTTTATGATATTTAGTTATTATCGTAACCTGATATCCATTAATTACTATAAGTTGATATTTGGTAGTTATTAATTCTTAGGGTAATTATTATTTCTCAGTGGTTATTATCTTAGAAGATATTATGAAAAGATGATTTGATATGTTAGTTCCAAAGTAATTTGACTATAAATAAAATACTAACTTCCACAGTAACAAAATTTTGAGCCAAGTGTGTCATTTAGTGAGTCTCAAAAAATTATTTATCATTTATTTTCGGTTTAAGGCCTACATATTCTTATATATAGAATTAAGAAAATAAAAATATACAAATAATTTAAATAATTAATATATACAACTTAATACATTTGAATAATTATTGTCTATGCTCCCAACACAACGAGTCCTTCTCGTTCCTTTATTTTTCTCCTTATCTTTTACAACCCAGTTTCTATTTCTTTAAAATTCACATACCCAATTACTGCTTTTTCTTCCTCTGCGTGGGATGGCTTGCACAGTGGGATGAGAATCGAATCTATCAAAAAAAATATAGAGAGAACACATCTTGCAGAATGCAAAACTAAGCCTCTATTTGATGGCCAAATTGTAATTTCTTATACAAGGTGAGGTGACTTTCTTTTGTTAGCCCTTTTCAGAATCCTACAAAACACGTCTTTGTATTTGTCTCCAAATTAGTGAATCCAAATCGGTGACTCCCTAGCGTAAAAGATATTGGGAAGGGGATTTCTCTTGTGCCAAATTGTGGACTTTTTATAAAAAAATATTTAGTGAAAAAAAAAATTAGATCAAACTTTTGATATATGATACATAGTAATGTCCGGCTATTATAACTTAAAGATAAAATATTCTCAAATAATATATTATTTAAATTTTGATTAATAACTAATATTATAAGAATTTTTAAGAGAAAATATTTTATGACACGAAATAAATGTTGTGGTTGAAGAGACATGAGTCAACGTCAAGAAGTGATAGAGGCTTTTCGTCAAAAAGCTTATCCCCATAACTCTTCTTCTCAACAAAGCTTCTACTTTCTTACTGGTTCCACTCTTCAAATCTAACACAATGTCCAAACTTCACATCCTGGTATTCCCATACCCAGCGCAGGGTCACATTCTTCCACTCCTGGATCTCACTCACCACCTGGCCCTAGCAGGCATAACAATCACCATCATTATCACTCCCAAAAACCTTCCCATTCTCAACCCTCTCTTATCCTCCCATCCAAACACCATCCAAACCCTCGTCCTCCCATTCCCGCCGCACCCCAAAATCCCCGCCGCTGCAGAAAACGTTCGCGAGGTCGGCAACACCGGAAACTACCCCTTCATCAATGCCCTCTCCAAACTCCAACCCCAAATAATCCACTGGTTCACCACCCACCCTAACCCCCCTGCAGCCCTCATCTCCGATTTCTTCCTCGGCTGGACTCACCAACTCGCCGCGCAACTCACCATCCCCAGGATCGCGTTTTACTCCAGCCCTGCCTTCTTCAACAACGTCTTCACGCGCTGCTGGCACAATTCAAACTTACTGACTGATAATAACGATATTCACTTTCACGGAATTCCCGGAACGCCGTCGTTTAAGCGGGACCACCTTCCTTCAGTGTTCCTCCGCTACAGGGAATCAGACCCGGACTCGGAGTTCGTTAAGGAGAGTTTTCTTTCCAACGATGCTGCCTGGGCCTGCGTCTTCAACACGTTCCGCACGCTGGAGGCTCCTTATTTGGATCACATCAGGGCCGAGCTCGGCCATTCGAGGGTCTACGCGGTTGGGCCGTTGGGCACTAACCGGTCCGAAAACTCAACCACGGGATCCGAGGTTCTAAGTTGGCTCGACGCGTTCGAGGAAGAGGGTTCGGTGTTGTACGTGTGTTTCGGGAGTCAGAAGTTGTTAAAGAAGAAACAAATAGAAGCGTTAGCGATGGGGTTGGAGAAATCCCAAACGCGATTCGTTTGGGTTGCGCCGACGCCAAACAAGGAACAAATGGAGCAGGGGTACGGGTTGGTTCCGGATGGATTTGTCGATCGGGTTTCGGGTCGAGGAATGGTGGTTACGGGATGGGCCCCACAGGTGGCGATACTAAGGCACCCGGTTGTGGGGGGATTTGTGAGCCACTGCGGGTGGAACTCGGTAACGGAGGCGATGGTGAGTGGGGTTGTGATTATGGGGTGGCCAATGGAGGCTGATCAATTTTTGAACGCGAGGCTGTTGGTGGAGGAAACAGGGGTGGCGGTTCGAGTGTGTGAGGGGGCGGATTCTGTGCCCGATCCAAATGAGTTGAGTCGGGTTGTGAAGAGGGTTATGAGTGGGGAGAGTCCCGAAAAGCGAAGAGCGAAGTTAATGAGAGAGGAAAGTGTTAGGGCTGTGAGTGAAGGTGGGGATTCTTCCATGCAAGTGGATCAGCTCATTGAAGCGCTGCTGCAGCTTGGAGATAAACAAGGATGATGGAAACAAATTGTTTGAAAAAATATGAAAGTGAATATAATTAAACTTTTTATTAAATTTCTTGAGTTAAAAAAATAATTTAGTGTTGTGTAAGGCCTAATTATTTTTGTCCCAATATTTTAGGGTTGTCTTAAACAAGTTGGGCCTAAAGGCTGGTCCATAGGGTGTCAAGGCCCCTAAAGCAGCCAACATCTCTCATTCAACTCTCACTTTGCAAAACAATCTGTTCTCATACGCTGTATGTTCCTTTCAGAAGCTCTGATAGAGTTTGGTTCCTAGTCCTCTTCAAGCTAGCTCAAATATGTTTTCCGCTCCACGTAAGTCAGTTCGGAACTCATGCTCTTTTCCCTTCAACTTATTCTTCATGGTTCCAACTAGGATTTGTACTAATAAACCCGTTTAAATCTGTTCTGCTATATTTTTCCAGCTCTTTAGTCTGTTCCAGGAGTTGTTGCGCTCCACAATTGGTGTCAAAGTCCTTTGCTCACCCTTTCTAGGTAAGGGAAGCTAGGGTTTACTATTTCTTGCGATTTTCTGCTTGCTCTGGTTCTATTCCGTGAGTTTGATGCTTGGTTGCCATTATAATTGTTTCTGTTAAAAATATTGTTTGGTTCAATTGACTGCATGTTGCATGCGTGAACAATGAAGGGTTCTGGTTTTCTCGCCCAAGCGAGCGTGTCTCACCTAGGCGAGATTAGCAGCAACTCGCCCAAGTTGTTTACGCGAGTTGTCGCTCAGGCGACGAGCTCTTGTTTTGAGCGAGAGTCTATCTCGCTCAGGTGAGGAGGTCTTGCCTAAGCCAGAGGACGCGACAACACCACTGTTCCTGGTTCGAGCTCTCGCCTAGGCAAAAGGAGCTCGCTTGAGCGAGAGACCCTCTCGACTAAGCGAGGAGCTAAGCGAGGGTGCGTCCTTATTTTGTGGTTTCTCTATTCTTGGATGTTTGGCACATGCCTGATTGAATTGTTATGTTAAAAGCATGAGATGAATAAATATGCATGAGTGAAATGGCTTATGGGTTGTGAATGATGAGTTTAATATGGTCTTGGCATGTGACTTGGATGGGATGGTTGATTATCAAAGTGGCATGGTTTTGGCATGATAAATGATTCTATATTGACTTTTGGAAGCATGATGTTGGTTTGGTTAAGACGTAATCCCACGATAGTTTCGTGGTGGTTCCTCATTTAGTTAGGGTGTAATTCCATGAATCTCTAGGTGAGATCTTATGGTGGTGCCTCAATTGGTCAGAACGTAATTCCATGACCCATGTTAGTGGGAGTTCATGGTGGTACCCTATTTATATAATTTAGTAAGGATTCCATCCTGACACTCTAAAGAGTCAGTTAGTCTCACATAGAGCGTACTGACTCGAGTGGTGAGAGTAGAAGGAGGCCTGGAACCCATTAAGGACTAACCTTGTGTGTGGGGGTTGAGACACTGGAACAATTAGCTCGGTAGAGTAGCTTGGTAGAGCAGTATAAGCCACCATAAGTGCAAGCATCCGCTGAATCCGACTAATTATATGTATCCGGATGAGTCGTGTCTGAGTCTTAGTGTATTGTTTGCAAGTCATAACATGATTGGTTGGCTTATGCATCTTGAACTATAAAATTGTATGTAACTGTATGATAAATCATTTTCTACTCTAGCTTACCCTTTTGTTTGTTGTATGTCTTGCTTGTGTGGTTCTCTTGTTTTGCGATGATCACCAATTTATTGATGTGAGCATATGCGAAAAATTCTCGTGGCCAACAGGATGATGGAGGTTCCGCTGCTTAGTCATCTGGACTTGGGCTCTGCTCATTATGTCTTCTGTTAGGATTGTGACCCATGTATTACCTTATTTAGCATTGTATTTTGGATACTTTAGACCTTTTACCATGTTCTGTACCGACATCGTGGTGTGCCTCGATTATTGTCCTCTAAGTACTTTGGATATTTGTAGAAGTGATGTTATAGTCCATTGATCTTGCTTCTTATATTATTGTGTGACATTTCCTTTAATTAGATTTATTAATTAAATGGGGTGTTACATGTTGTGTATTAAATTATTTTAGGTGTAATTTGGAAATATAAAAGTGAATTTAATTTAAAAGTTTATTTTTTAATTTGTGTAGTATTAATTTATTTTAATAGATGCTTATAAATATTAAAATTATAGTTTTCTTTTCATTTTTGGCGATTTTTAAAAATTTTATATTAAAATGTTACAAAAATAATTTGATTTGGATACTTTGTTCATATAGTAAGAATTTATCGTAAGAATTTTTGTTGTAATAATTTGTAATGTAGCAAACTTTTTAAAGCAAATAAATTTCTAAATATAGATTGATTAAAAAAGTGTTAAACAATATTATTTTGAAAATAAAGACAATTGCATTGAAAACAATTGTAATTAAAATTTTTAAAAAAAATTATAAATATTTAATAAAATAGAATTATGTATAAGAAGTGAAGAAAAAACATTTTAATTTTATTAAAAATAATTTAAAAATAAAGAAAATTACTAAAATTCGGTCCTTAAGGATCCGAATTCCCAATACAAAATAAAAAATATGCTATTTCTATAAATTTTGTGTACAGTATACTACGTAATATAAAATGCAAACTGTGCTATTTGCTTAAAAAATCACAGTATGAATGTCCTAGCAGCTTGCCATGGCCCACATATAAAGTGATAACGAAAATGCATTCCCTTTTCCTTTTTCTTCTTTTTTGTCTGCAGATTTGACTTTGATATGGTTGTGGTAGATTACTTGCACATTTTCTATTTGGAAATGGAAAATTAACTTTTTGACAAATAAAATTTTGACAAACTTAACAAAGTTTTTAAAAGTAGAATTAAATTTGATTAATTTTTTATTTTTTAATTAAAATAAAATAATAAATAATATTTTTTTACCTAAATAGGAAAAAGTTGGTCAAAACTTTGTTAAAAGTACCTTGTTAACATATCATAGCTCTTTTCATTTTTTTTCATTCTTTTCGAAAATGATTTTTTGACTACTAAATTTTGACAACTATTTTTTACAATTTTAGGTAATATTTTTTAAGTAATTTTTTATTTTCTTATTTTTAATATTTCAAGACAACTTAAAAAATGTTACCATATATTATAAAAAAAAATTGTCAAAATTTAATAATCAAAATATCATTATGATTTACGTGAGTTTTGGTGGAGAATCATGGCCCACACATATTTCATAGTTTTGTTTTCTCTCTCTTACATTTTAGTTGGATGGGACCATATACAAACTTTTGTTTCTTTATGAGTTTCATTCCACATATTTCTCTCATTTGTACACTATTACTACTTTGACATGTGCAATGCATGCGGGATATTTTTTAAGAAAAAATTAAGTAAATATCATATTTAATATAGCAATTAGAATTAATTTAATAATTTTAAACTTTATATTGCACTATAACAATGAATCAACAACAATCTTATCATAACAGGATAATAAATAACATAAACTATTATTTGAAGAAGTTGTTAGTGATTTGTTGATCATGTATAAAAGATATTTATCTTCCATAATCTGTATTGCATCTTTTATAAATTAGGTAAGAACATGAATGAAGTACATATAAAGAAATTAAATGAGTTAGGTAAAAATATGTTACCTCTTATAGATTTTTGAATTCTTTTAGATAATATTTGTAGTTGAATTACTTAATTAGCCATCTTCATCCATAATGAGTATTTTCAATTCTTTCTTTGTTTTGACTCTAGATATTGTAATATATAATTGTCCATGTATAAATACCGAACGCGAAAGATAAAGTTTAACTTTAGAGAGAGATTGACCTTAATTCTTGTTTATTGTCATTGCAAAATATAAATATATCGGAAACTGCCTCCTTTGAAACTTGAAAGACAAACCATAATCAGAAGGGACCAAGTTCATTCTTGAAATGAATATTTTATCACCAATATTTTTGCCTGTAATTACTATAACAGATATAACATTTTTCCCCAAATAGTTGACTTGTAACCTTATACCATTACACAAACCATTTGCTTGATCAATATTTCTTAATAGCATGATGGGTACACCCACTTTCAACTTAAGTTTGTGATTTGGAATCCCTGAGCATTTAATATCATTTAAAAAATATGGTGTAAACCATTCAACCTGAATTTATTGATCTTCATCAGATTGGCAAGGTGTGTCAAAGCTTAAATAAATTTCTTCTTCACTAGGTATCAAAGATAGAATGAATTCATTCACAAGTTCAACAGAGTCAGTTATAGGACAAAGTATTGCACCATCATAAAAAAAGTTTGGATTTCTCATATTAAGTAAAAACTCTGGATAAACAAAATTGACCAATGATTGTAAAGCTGAATCATTGTCATCAATAAGAAGTTCTTTTGGGATTTCAATATTTCCTTCATCATTTTCATTAAAATTCATGTGTCCATCCCCAATCTTTAAAATCCAGTCAGCAAAATCTTTTATAGCTTTTGCATTGTCATTTGATTTTGCAATGTTTAATCTCATATTTTGTGCAAGCTTTAGAACTTAACAATGATTCCATAACTATGGATGACTTCACAATATCATATCTTGATCCCTTCCTCACTACAGGGGGAATTTGTCTAAAATCACCTCCCAACACAACAACTTTTCTACCAAACGATTTTTTAGCATTATCTTCATTTTTAGCTCTCATAATATCTCTCAAAGTTCTATCCAAAGCTTCAAAACACAACCTATTCATCATGGGTGTTTCATCCCATATTATCAATTTTGTTTCTATCAAGAGTTTAACATGAAGAGTTCATTGACTTATGTTGCAAGTAGAGTCATCATTTATTGACAATGGTATGCAAAAAGTAAAATGTTTAGTTTTACCTCCAGGAAGTAGTAAAGAAGTTATTCCATTTTAGGCCACATTTAAAACAATCATTCCCTTTGATCTCATATCACCATTTAAAACAATTATTGCTTTTATTTTGTTAGAATTTTTCATTTATAATCATTTTTGTTTTTCTTGTTTCATATTTGATGTCGTTTTATGAATGTTTGAAAAACTTTTATTGAACAACTTGTTTAAGAATTTAATAATAATGCAACAAAACATATTTGTCCTTAATTTGAATTTTGAGTGAAATGAAGCTTACCAGAAAATCTCAACTCATAATATGTACATTGTTTCCATCTAATCATTGACTTATAACTCATATCCAAGAAATTTTCATTTGGAAGATTAATAATATGAAAAATATTTTGAATCTCGATTTGGTTTTATAACTATGTTGAACTTTATCCTTATTTGCAAACTATTACCGACTAATGCTAAATTTCCTTTTTCATTTTTTCAAATTTGAAATCATTTTCATCGATATATGGTTCTAATGTTCAAAATGAAGACAAATTCATTGAACAATAATGAATCTTTTAAATGATATTAACCAAATACATTTATATGAGCATATTGTGTTACCTGAAGTGTTGCTTTTATTTGTTGTATTCGATGATTGATTTTGATCCACAATTGGAACAATTAATTTCCATCAAGCATATTAAATATCATATAAAATACCATATAACAATACTACATGTCAAATGAAAAAAAGGAAAACTAGTGTTAATGTTAATATCACATGTTCACTGCACAATAGAGGTATGGTAGCTACAAATATCCAATAATAGTAGTATAATCAAGAGCTTTGGTTTACCGCTACATCAACTCAATGGCTAAAGTTTTTTTTAGTTAGTACTTGTTATATTGGTTTTGTTTTGTCCTAATTTCTAATTTACAACAATTTTCATTTTCTTGTTTCATCTTCTGATTTCTTTGTATGAATGTCTGCAAAAAGTATTTGAATATCTTTCATAGTTGAAGGTTCTTTTGGCCAAAATAATTGCTTTCATTTTCAATTTCAATCAAATGAAGCTTACCATAACATCTAAACCTAGAATATGTACCTTGTGTTGCATACAATCATTAATTTACAACTCATATAAGTAATTCACAGATTGGACATTAATAATATAAACAAAATGCATATTGTCGATTTGGTTTTATAGTTGTGTTTAACTTCCTTGTGATTTACATAAATACAATATATATAATATATATATATATATATATATATATATATATATATATATATATATATATATATATATAAATTTCAACAACAAAGTACCTATATTTAAAATAGAATTGAACTAAATTAAAAATCATAGTTGTTTTACCTAGAAATTTATTATTCCCATTTTTCATCTTATCAGAACGAATCATCTTTCGTCTTCGTCGAGCATTCTTTGAATGATTGTCATGCATAACTAAATGAAATTCCTTCTGCTGAAGTTGAATCGCACTTAATCTAGAAAACGCTTAAACCTTTATAGAGTTAATAATATTTATTTGAGAGATATTTAGTGCAGACTTTGGATCCGAAGACCAACAATTTCAAAGCTGTGAGAATAATTTTACTTTTATTTTGATACAATAGTTACAAGATTTTTCTTTTGTAAAAGAGAAGTGACTTTTCTATGCAAGTGACAATTGTTTCCAATACATGTTAATATTTGTACCGACCTCATTAACGAGCTTCAGGCGTTGACTATTTCTTTTGAATAAATAAATAAAAATGAGTTGTCATGCCTGCATTCTTCCATGCTTGCAATCTGTCAATTTCTTGCACATATTTGAAGTCTAACTATTGGTATGAATTATTGCTCAAATAATGCATATTGTAGCTTAAGTAACATGTAAAACATGGTGATCTATTGAAGTACTTTGTCACAATTATTTATACCATAAAAAGTGTTATAATTATGTCTGCGAATTAATTTTACGTGTTCTTATTATTCATTATGATGAATTTTCAGGAAATAAATTTTAGGACATGCTGCAACATATATGGGTTATTTAACTATCAATAACAATTAACCATTAACAATTAACTATTAAAAACATTTTCACATTTTTATGATGATTATTATTAGGTTAAAATACCTTTTTGGTCTGAAGTTTTGTCAAATCAGTCCTAATTTTGTTTTTGTGCTCAAATAGGTCCTAATTTTCGTCAATTTTGTCAAATTTGGTCATTTTTTGCTAACACAGTATAAATCATTAACGGTCATGAACAGTGACTACCACGTGTCACTTCGTGGTATTTTTATATTTTTATTTTATTTATTTTATATTTTTCTTTAATTTTTTTAAATGTCCACGTGTCAACCCAGTAACGTGACGTGTCAGGGTCAATATTTTATATTCAATTTGGTCCCTGTATTCGTTAATTTTGTTCAATTTAGTCATAATTTTTGCTAACATAAACCAATTTTGTCGCTCTACAAATTGAAACTAAATTTAATTTTTGTATTAAAATTCACATCATTATAATTTTTATATAAAAATTAAATTTGGTCTCATTTTTAACAGGAATAAAATTGTTCAATTTTAAATAAAATTATGACTAAATTGAACAGACGTTCTTACTTCGTCTAAGCATTTGAAAATTCCTACCTGAATCTTGATGGAAATTACCATTATTATTATTTGGTTGTTGCATCCTTTGGTTAAAACTCTTTCGAATTATATAATTTTGATTAATATTCTAATTCTCAACATTATTTTCTCAAGGTATTACTAAGACATCCCTTATTTGAGCTATTTGATCGGCCATCATATAAACATTATCGGTCATTGTTTGAACCAAAGAATTTAGGACAAGAATCATTTCCTCCCAGAGGTACATGTTTATGGCCCATCCCAGAACTACTTCGAATTAGTGAAAGCACCAAATGGATGTGGGTGTTAAAAATCATGTCTCTTGGGGGAAACTAACGCATGTGTAAATAAAGAGCTATTGGACTTCAAATAAAGGCCTGGATCATTTTTCTTTTGGGCTTAGAAGTATTTGCCACAACACTTCCATAACTAATAGGAAGGGGGTTTTCTTCCAGCACTTCTAATATTTCTTTCGTACCTCCAAAGATTTGTTTGTTCCATTTATGTCCTTTGAAAATTAAATTAAAATTAAAAAATAAATAAGGAAAAGTAATAATTAAGCAATGATAAAGTTTCAGAAGTTGGTGGTTGGCTCAACAAATGAATTAAATGATAGAAAATGTTATTATGATCATGCAACCCAAATCTTTTCCCCTTTCATCCGAAGTCGACTTCCAAAAACCACTCCACTTTCAAAATATCAAACATAAAAAGTTCAAAAATTAATATAAAAACTAAACACTAAAAAAATGTCTCACTTCGGAAGTCAACTTTCGAAAAAAAAATAACTGGAAGTTGATTTCCGAAATTCATAATTTTTTAATTAGAGATTAAAATAAATACGAATTAAAATAATTACAAATTAAAATAACTACAAAATAAAAATAAATACAAATTAAATAATTACAAATTAAAATAATTACAAAGTAAAATGATTACAAATTAAAATTAATTAAAATTTTAAATTTAAACATAAAAACACTAAAAAATTCAACATAAAAACTAAAATATTTGTAAAATAATTACTTAAAAAAGTATAAAAAAAAAACAAAATCGGAAGTCGACTACCGAACATTCACTTGACCAAAAGTCAACTTTCAGAACTCACCAATTTCAGTTGCAGCCACTTTTGAAAATTTTTCCCACTTCTGGAAATATCAAACATAAAAGTAAAAAAAATAAATAACATAAAAACTAAAAACGAAAAAAAAACTGCCCCCAATTACAAATTAAAATAATTACATATTGAAATTATTACAAATTAAAATAATTAAAAATAAAATTATTACAAATTAAAATAATTATAAATTGAAATAATTACAAAGTAAAATAATTTCAAATTAAAATTATTACCAATTAAAATTAATTACAATTTGAAATAAAAATATAAAATTACTAAAAAAAATTAATATAAAAACTAAAAACTATACTTAAAAAAGTATAAAAAAAAAATGAAAGTCGACTTCTAAACATTCACTTAACCGGAAGTCGATTTCTAGAACTCACCAATTTCACTTGTCTCCGGAAAATGCCCCACTTCTGTAAATGCCCCATTCACCAAATTATTTTTGTTTTATATTTATTTATTGTTACAAGAATTTTTTTTTTTTTATATTTTTAGTTTGATAAAAGTGGTATTGAAAAAAGTGGTATTGGAAAAAATGGAATTAACAAATTAAAACACATATTAAAATTATAATTAATTAAAATTAAATTTATTCAAACTATATAATTAATTAAAATTATCCAAAATTATAAATAATTAAAATTATAATTAATTAAAATTATAAGTATTCAAAATTATATTGATTAAAATTATAATTAATTAATTTTAAAATTAATTTAAATTAAAATTAACTACAAATTAAAATAACAACATAACCCTAAAAAAATTACATAATAACTAAAACATTAATAAAGTATTAAATACTAAAAAAATTATATTGGAAAAAATATATATCATGAATCGAAAGTCGATTCAGGCTCAAAACGGAAGTCCACTTCCAGAATTATTCTTTATTAATGGAAGTATATTTCCGGAAACATTCACATATGGACATCATCACTTCCAAAAATTTGTTGAAAACAAATCTCGCGACTTCTAGAAACCAATTGCTTATGGATCTCGTCACTTCTGAAAACCATTTGCTTATGGATCTCGACACTTCTGGAAACCACTTGTTTGCTTACGGATCTCGCCACTTCAGGAAACCACTTGCTTATGGATCTTGCCACTTCCAAAAACCAGTTACTTATGGATCTCGCCACTTCCAAAAACCAGTTTCTTACAAAAGTTGCCACTTTCAGAATCTAGTGTGTTACGGAAGTCGACTTCTGTAATTCAATCACTTATACACTTGCGGAAGTCAACTTCCAGTTTGTGGTTCAAATTTCTGGCACTTTTTCATGTACATCTATCCTCGAATAAACTAAATAATGCCTATAATTATCTATACATGCATGACAAACATGACAACAACTACATAGAAGGAAAAAATACGATGAAGGTATATAAAGAAGAGAAGAATGAGGGAAATGAGAAGAAGAGAGACCATGAAGGAGAAAAACAAGTGAGACACTAGGAAGGAGAGTGAAACCAGTGAGGAGCGAGGAAGGAGTAAGGCAAGGCTTTTAGGGATGAAGACGACACTATATTAAAAAAAGAGTGGAAATTCGTTTTCATTAAATAAAAGAGAGAATGCGGGAAATCAAAATTTCACATTTAACATAGTAGATGGTCAAAGGGCAGTTTTGGATTTTTAAAAATACTTGGGGTGCAAAAGAAATACTGGAGGTGTAGGAAGAAATTTTGATAGAAAAGATGGCAACAGGATGGAGCACCACTCCTAAAAGAATCTTTCATATTATTCATCATGTTTTTTTATTGAGTATCTATTAAAAGATTTCAACAATTTTTTTATAGATATTCGTTATATTTTTATTTTTTACTTTTTAGAGAAAATTATTTAAAAATGTTTTTTAATATGAATTTAAATAATTTTTTTTAAATATAATTTAAACAAATTTCAATACAAAATATTAGTGAAGATAAATTTGATGTTTATAGGAAACACATTTAAATAAATTAGACTATTAAATATAAGTATTTAAAAATTAAAATTTCTAAAACTAATTTCAATTAGTCTAAATAAATAAAATATATGGATAAAATTAAATTTTAAATGATGTTTAAATAATTACTATTTATGTCTCAAGTTCACTAATTTTGTATTGATTACGAAATTCATATCCTTTCATTATTTCGTATTAAAATATTTGTATCAATTATGTCAAGGTATCCATTAAAATAATTTATTTATTATATTTATTATCTTGTGTTTGAATGAAACATTTCAACAATGTTAAAAAATTGAAATGTATTAAATAATTTATTTATTATATTTATTACCTTGTGTTTGGATGAAATATTTCAATAATGTTAAAAAATTGAAATGTATTATATTTGAATTTTTTGTAATTAAATTTTATTCATTCTCTAAATAACTTGTTTGAATAAAGAAATTGAAATACCTTACCTTTCAATTTTATATTTGGATTAAGCAATTGAATTTGATAAAGGAATTAAAATACTTTACATATCAATTTCATGATTTCATGTTTGGATAAAGTAATTGAATTTTTTGTGAGATAAAATTTCATTTAACAATATTTATTTTAATGCATAAATTTTTTAAATTAAATTAAAAAAATATTAGTCAACCTAAAATATTTAAATAATATTAAATAATTCAATTTAAAAATATTTACCAACTTTCTAATATTAATTAATATTAAAAATCCTAGATCAACAATAATATACTTTTATATCAATATTGATTCACTCTATTAAAGAAATATAATATTAATTACTAATTACTTCATTTACCAACAATAAAATAATTAATTATAAAAATCACAAGTTTAATATATAACTTAAAACCACAATATCATTAATGTGATATAATTAACCCACAAATATAACATAAATTCATAAGTTGATATCACAATTAACCAAACTCATTATCCAAAGTTATGATGTCAAGCATTTTGCTATTAAAAAGGAAAACTAAATAACTTGTTAAAACAAGTGTTTTCTTATTTAATATGTTTGCTTTATAATTTTTCCTCATTCAACTAGTAAGTCTTTCAACATCTTATTTTAGTTCTCTTCAACACCCTGTTTTAGTTCTCTTCAACATTTGCTTGACCTACAAAAGTGCAACAAAATTTGTCAATCATAGTGTTATACAACTAATGCAAATATGTAGAAGACTCAACCAAATACCATGAAATTAATCAATCACAAGAAAATATATATTACATACCATGATTTAAGTTGTAGAAATATAACATAATCTTCCTCTTGTTCAATTGGAAGGGCTTTCACAATAGCTAATTGTTTTGGCATGTCAACTAACCATTTAACAGCTTTAGCTCATTGTTCCTTAGTAAGATTTGACATTAAACGCACCTGATCTAACACCTTTTTGATTTCATTTTCATTAGCCTTTTCACCATATACATGTGTCAATCGATTAAAAGACTCAGCCACATCTTTCATTGAAGCAACCATTAGCTCTTTTTCCTTAACCTTCCTCCTTTGAGATTATGTACTAGTAGATTTTGAAGATTGTGCTTTTCTTTTTAAGTTAGAGTTTGGTTCCTCCAAACCCACAAAATCTACTCCATTTACCTCTCTACTCATGACTTCATCAACATCTATAGCAATTTCAATTCCATGAGCAGTAGCTCTCTCTTTAGCACATAAATCCACTATATCAACCCAATTTGGAATTGCTTTAAATAAAAAATGTCTAGCTTCCTTTTGCGACTTGAAAATTAAAGGAAGAAGTCAATAATAATACCCTATCCAAACACACTATTAGGGATTTTTCCTACGTATATGTGGGTACAAAAATGATTTGTCATCCATGCTATTTGGCAAGTTACTAAGATTGATGATGAATTAGAATCATTGAACCAATGAAATGTTAATAACGTACACATGACATTCATTTTGAGTTGTTTGGATGAGGTAATTTAGAAGATAATTTATTTATTTGAAGAATTTAAAATTATTTTACACTAAATAACTTATTTGGACAAAGTAATTAGAAAATAAAAATTCAAATTTAAAAATTTTTGTAAGGTATTTCAAATAAATAAAATCAAAGAATTTCAAATAGTACTGGTGCAAGATCACTATTCCATGATGCAAATTAACAACGAGTCCAACACACATGTAGTAAAAACAAATACAGTGACATGTCTATAATTAGCGTAAACTTTATAACAACTGTTTTATAGATGAAAGTCATTATTTGGTCAAAAAGCACAAATGACGACAATTTTATAAATGTTCGTCGTTGAAATTTTTAAAAATAACAAGTGGGTGTATCCTACCCGTCGTTGAACATGTTTAAGACGTGAAATTATGATGATTAAGTTAAATAATCATCATGAATGAGCTTTTGAGAGTTAAAAATGTTTTACCTTTTCACTTTCTCTCGTGCTCGCGCACTGTTTAGTTTTCTTCGTTCCTCCACTGCACCTCCTCGTTGTTGTCGCCGCCACAACTCCATTACCACCGCTTTTTAAAGCCACCAAGTCGCCTCATCACCGCCAATTCGTGTCTAGTCACGCGTTGCCTAGAATCGCCTTAAGTCACAAGGATGTCCTCCACTACCACTAGCATTTTCTATTCGCCGCAAGTCTTCATAACTGCCTCCCCACTTCCTCTTCTCACCATGAACAACCGTCAGCATTGCTCGCTGTGATCTATAATTGTTGCAGTTGCATCTTCCTTCATGTAAGGTTTTTTTTGTAATTTTTGTAATTAGTTTTATTATATATATATATATATATAATTAGTTTTGTGAATATCTGGATGTTCTATGTTCAAATTGATGATAGGTTTTGAGTTAATTCAAAATTTCAAACAATTGCTTTAAAAAAAATGCACAATTTAACAACGGTTAAGGCTATAACCATCATTATATAATTAAATTTAACGACAGTTAAGGCCACAACCATCATGGTCCAATTCATTTTTTTAAAATACAATTGTGGTATAACTATGGTTAATACATTAGCTATTGTGGTTTTGAAACTTCTTTCTTTCATCTATAATATTTCAAAAAGTTATAACAACGAGTATTCAAACCACTGTTGTTATGCATGATAATTGACAATGGTTTTGACCACCGTCATTGATTCTCTGAAATTTTAACAATGACCCATACAATGATAACTCCAAAATTGTGATGACAAGGTTGTTTTAACCGTCATCAAAAGAAAGATCTCCATTAGTGTACCCTTGAAATATAATAAATTTGAAATTTCATTCCACTTTATCCCTACACTCACGAAGGTCGAGCCAAGTCGGCTTGGGTCGAAAATCGAGCCAAATTGGCTTGGGTCAAAAGTCGAGCAGAGTTGGCATGCATCGAAAGTCGAGTAAAGTCACCCTAAGCCGAAGGTTGAACCGAGTTGGCCTAGATCAAAGTTAAGTCAGTCCATATCAATGGTCGAACTTAGTCAACCCAGGCCGATAGTCGAGTCGAATCTGGACCAATAGTCGAGCCGAGTTGCCTCAAGTCGAAGGTTAAGCCAAGTTGACCTTGGCTCAAGGTCAAATCGAGTCAGCCTAGGCCAAAAATTAAGTCGAGTTAGGCTTGTGCCGAATTTCAAGCTGAGTTGGGTCGCACTTCAGGTTGAGTCGAGTCGATCTAAACTAATTGTTGAAATCAATCGACTCTAGTTGAAGGTCGAGATGAGTCAACTCGAGCTAAAGGTTCGGCCTAGTCAGTCGAAGTTGAATCTTTGGGAGTTGACCTAGATTAAAAGTCGAGACGAGTCGTACTAAATTTAAAGTCGAACTAACTCAACTCGGGTTCAAGGATAAAGTTGAGTTTACTTTAAAATAGAAATTAAATTGCTTTATCCAAAAAAAAATTGAAATCTAAGATTTTTCAATTACTCCTTCCAAACAAATCATTTAATGATTATTTAAGAAATGAAGGAAATTCAATCTATAAAAAATTCAAAGACTTGTATTTCAATTTCTTAAAATTCTTGAAATCTGTCGTCGAAACGCAACACAAGCGAAGCTTCCACATAAAACCAGATTTCACAAGCCATTTAGAACTTTGATATGTAACTTGATTATAGTTCTACGTCTAATCAAGATGACCGATTGCTAAATGCCTTTGCAATATACAAGGTGGAAACTCCATCTTAAATATTATCATGTACAATGAAGCATCATAAGAAAAGGCCAAGAAATCGAGTTAACCATGACTTGTATAAATCAAAGACTAAGACCAACAAAGAACACATATTCAATTCAACATCTGGAGTTGGCCTTGTCGTTTTGGATTGTGCTGTCTGACTCCAAAAATTTGCCCCAGATAGGGTGTTTCTCCCAAACCGCACTCATTTCCTCGAGTGGAATACCCTTTGTCTCGGGCAATAACTTGTAGATGAATATGGTCATGATGACCACAAAGCACCCGAAGAAGATGAACAAACCGAACTTCATGTGACACAGCATTAATGTGAAGAATTGGGCTATGAAGAAAGTGCTGATCATGTTAACACTAACTGTGATGCTCTGTGCAGCAGATCTTATCTCAAGAGGAAAGATTTCACTTGGTACTAACCAGCCTAGAGGACCCCAAGACCAAGCATAACCCGAAACATAGACGCATATGATCCCCACAACCACAATTGCATACCACTTCGGCAGTGTTCCTGGGTTTCCATTTGTGCCAAATGCAACCGCAATTGCAATTGTCATGGTGATCTGTGGTCAAAACATACTGATTAAAAACTAACCAAATCAATGAAATGAAAAATGTTTGGTTTGGGTGAGTGTTTAACAGATACATTTTCAATGAGATTGATCGAGTCTAAAATTCATTTTTAAGTGGAACGATTTATGTTTTGATCTGTTTCTTCTGTAAGAAAAATTATTCAACACAAACTATTAAAATTGCTATAACTCAAAATTAATCAACCTGAGATCAAACATATGCGAACATATATCTTAAATCAGGTTAAGCTAGCATCGTAGTTGAGTTTGAAACAGGTACCTGGCAAATCAACATTTGAACACCACCTTCAAGGAAAAGGGAGCGTCTTCCAAATTTGTCTACCACAAGAATTGAAACCACAGTTGAAACAGGTTTAAAGCTTCCAATGATCACTGCAGACATGAGAGAAGCAGTGCCTCCAAAACCAATTGTTCTGAACAAAATAGGAGCATAGAATGTGATCACATTCAAGCCGGTGAACTGTTGGAAGAAGGGAATGCATATGGCAAACACAAGCTGTGGTCTATACTTTCTCTCCATCAAGGTTCTCCAAGGGTGTTTCACATTTTGTGAGGCTTCACTGGCAGCAAGCATGTCCTTGAATTCTGCATCAATTTCAGTTGTTCCTCGAATTTTTATAAGCTCCCTTTTGGCATCTTCATGACAGCCACGTGCAACAAGGGAGTTTGGTGAATCAGGAAGGCAAATTGAGCCTATAACAAAAATGATAGCTGGAACTGCACCAAGCCCTAAGCTTAAGCGCCATCCCTGACCATTCAGTATCTTAGCAAAGTAGTAGTTGAACAAATTTGCTATAAATATGCCTATAGTGATTGACAACTGGAAGCACATATTTAGAGCTCCACGGTACTTAAAAGGGGCCATCTCTGATACATAGATTGGAACTGACTGAAAATACAAATGATTATTGGTTAGCAAGAAAGAACTATAATCAAAGCATAACCCAGCTGAGACCTAAAAGAATAATTAGTTAACATATATCAAGAGTCTTTTGTAAACCAATAAGAAACTATTATATTATGATAATTTTAAAACAATTATCTTAAAAGTCATTATATTTCTTAGTAATTGCCAGAGACAGAGTAAAACAACCCAGCATTATTTCTAATTGGTGGATTACTTTAAGTGTAAAGGGATTTTGGGATTTTACTCTCATCCAATCACATACATAGAGTAATTAGTAAACACGAAAAACTTTTTATACTGTAAACCAAAAGAAAAATATTATATATGATCATTTTGTAACGATTATTATCTTAAGAGTCATTATATTTCTGATTAGTTGACAGAAACAGAGTAAACCAACCCAGAAATATTTCTGATTGGCTGATTACTTTGTAAATCTAAAGAGTTTCTGTTTTTTTGAAAAATCTAAATTCGGTCATACATTTTAACATAATTGTCTTAAAATTTACTCCTAGCATGATTTCTTATTGATTTATAACAGAATTCTTTTAACAAGCATAAAATTAAACTTGAAAGAAAAGGGTATACCTGGTTGGCACATCCAATGCCAAAACCAAGCAACAACCTGCCAAGAATAAGCATCCAAATGCTCACGGCAAATCCATTAAGCAATGCACCTGCCACGAAGAATATTCCACCCGTAATCATAGTTGTACGCCTACCGAACATTCTGGTTATACTGGATGCCGCAAGACCCGCTACAAGGGCACTCAGATAAAGGGAAGATGTGAACAGTGTCAGTATCTGACTGTTGAATTTGCAGTACTGATTTGAAGAAGGCTTCAGATTAGACTCTTTTTCATATACAGAGGGGAAGAATTTCTTCAGGAAAGAATCCATGGAGGTCACTCCACCTTTGAAACAAACACAACAAAAATCCCACATCACGAATTTCATCAATCACAAAATACGCATCAGCTATGTTATTTTCAATATTGAAACAGAACACAACGGTTAATACTCTTCAATAGTAAATAAGTTAAAAACTCTCTCGACCACACACAAATCTCAGGATAATAATGCATTGAAAACCCAGATATGAAACTTCATTTCAGATTCAAACAGCAACAAAATGGGTAACCAAAATTATAATCAAAGGAAGAATTTTTTTAACGAATGTTAAGTAGTGGATTTACCTGAAACTCCATGGTCATAACCAAAAATCAAGCCACCAGTGGCTGCCATGATGCAAGTAAGAACCACCCTTAGGGTGAGTTTGCCGGGATACTTGATTGGAACATCCATGGTATTTTGCTGAGTAACTTCCTTTGCTACAAGTTTGGGAGAAGTGAAGAATACATTAGCATTACATAGAGGAGATGAAAGTCAAGAAGTATTGGACAAAAACTATTCATAGCATTTTGTTTGCGAGTTTTCTCTCCCTCCAGTGATTCTACCTCTATAAATGGAAAGTAGACACAGCATAGCAGTTGTAAGGTAAAATTATTACTCATATTCACTCGCACTACAGAACAAAAGAAAATTACCCAATACCAACATTTACGATTTCTTTGGATTAAGGTGGAGGTTGAATGGTAAGAAAGAAAAAGAGGAAAAACAAAAGTCCAAATTGAATTTGATTCAACAGAGGGACAGTGACCGAAAATGAGAAATTTTTTTAATAACTTAGATTGATGTGAAATTTTTTTTAATTAATTAACTTTAATTTAATTTTAATAAAATTATATATGAATTAAAATTCAAAGATCGATTAAATGATGGATATAACTTTATATTTTTATATAACTTTAATTTACTTTGTTAATATTTATTTCATAGGAAAGAAAAAAAATTACTAATATAAAATTAAATCAATAGTAAAAAAAGTATTAACTGTTTATATATATATATATATATATATATATATATATATATATATATATATATATATATATAATTAGAAATGCTAAAATGTTTTTATGTGTCACTTCTTTTTTATCAGAATTAACTTTCAAAATAATTTTATGATTTTTTTAGATAAACGTATCAAATTTAATAAAATATTGAAGAGGTGTAATTCACTAAGCATTTTAGCATATCCAACCTATTTAGTAGGTAACTCATGTATACTTTTATGGAGTACAATAAATTTACATATAGTTATGGAATCTAAATAATTTTTAATAATAACAATCAAATCAAATCTTTCTAATTTGAAATTAAATCCAAACATATTCACGTTAAATTAACAATGCAACCGACAGATGTGGAAATAGTTTAAAAACAAAAAGAGTCGTTATCATAATTTATTTAGAAATACTAAAAAAAATGATTTCTGAGATTTTATCATACCACATTAGTATATTTATTATTATGATAATTATTATTTGCTAAACATGACCCATAATATGAATGAAACATGTTGTAATAGAAAATGTTTACCATGAGACAATACAAAACATGTTATGGATAGAAAAGAAACTTACCTGTGCTTCTGTAATTCTCTCTTCTTTTTCTCTCAATTGTTATTCTTTTTACTCTGTCATTTCTTTCTCGTGCTTGCTCCCTTTTATACAGAAGAAAAAAAAAACTACTAAAGTAGAAATTAATACGGAATAAGTGGATTTGTTACAATGGATAACAACAAAAGGAGATCTTACGGGGAAGATAAAGTAGGAATAATTAGGGAAGAGTGGGTAGATTATTTTTCTGGTAAGTAATTAATTTAGTTAAAACAAAGGTTAAATTTAAATAAATAGTTATGGATAAATCTATAAAACAATTGTTTTAATTTAAAAATAGTTAAATTTAAGTAAACTGTTATCTAATAATAGTAAAATAAGTATTTTAGTTTTAAGAAATTGTTTGAAGAACCAAATTTGAAAACAAATATACATACCAATACAGATAAATCTGGTATAGATTTATAGAATAAAATAAATTACAATTCTTTTATTTAATATTTATTAAAATAAAATATGTTTTTATGACAAAAGATTTTTTTTAATATTTAAATGTATTTTAAATTTTAGTATTTTCAATTTTATTTAATATTTTAAATAATTTGGACATAGTTGACACTTAATTATTTGATTACTATTTTTAGTATTTTCAATTTTATTTAATTTTTTTAATTATTTGGACATAATTGACAACTTAATCTTATCTAAAAGCTTATTTGATTACTATTTTTAGTATTTTCAATTTTATTTAACATTTTTAATTATTTGGACATAATTGACACTTAATCTTATCTAAAAGCTTATTTGATTGATTGATATGTTAAAATGATTAATATATGAATTAAACGTTGAGGAAATTGACATGGCATAATCCTGAAAGGAAGATGAAACAAATATTTATTCCTTGGTTAAATGTGTGAGATTTGAATAGATTGCTTTTCTTTTTATTTATTTATTTATTACTTAATCTATAATTTAAAAGGTAAGAAATTGTAATGGCATAAACATGAAAGGAAGATGAGTAAAATGTGAAACAAATATTGATCACTTGCTTATATGTGTGAGTTTAAATAGATTGTTTTTATTTTTATTTTTATTTATTTATTACTTTTTAAGTTTATGAAAATATTGATTAATTATTTATATAATAATTACATATTTATTTTTACTTAACTTTTAATTAATTTATATCTTATTTTCTTATTATGTAAAAGTGCGAAAAATTAATAAAAACATTTAATAACTATTTATTAAATCAAAACAATTTATTTATATATTGTTTAATTTATAATGGCCTAAAAAATTTAAAAGACACAAGAAAACTAATCATGAGTAAATATTTTCATCAGTGAGAATTGAAGGGTTCCCCAAGAATTCAATTTTTAGACAATTTAATATTACAGTTTAATTTTGTAATTTATATTTTATTAAATCTTGGAACTGTTATTACTGAAAATTAATTATATTAAATAATAATAAATAACAAAATTACATCAACAAATCCATCTTTTCTTTATTTTGCTTCAAAAAGTAGGTAAGACATGTAAAGTGGATCTTGAATCTGATCTACACGGTCACATGAATTTTTAGGTGGCAGTAATATTCTACCACTAAATGATTTACCGTAAATAAAATATGCCAAGTCAACATTTCTATTCTTACTAATAAATGGTCACATTTCTTGCTTGATATGATCTTTGAATAAAGACACTTGCGATAACAAAATAACAAGACCAATAATGATATAACCTAATTAAATTTGATTGACCCAAAATATTTAAATTAATGGGATTTAAGAAAACAATTATGCGATGTTAATGAAAATATAAATAACCATATCAGAGAATGTACAAATGTAGAAATTGTATAAAAAAAAATACTGCTTTAAATTATGCAAACAATGGCTCCAGAAAAACCTGTGTTTATTTAGCATAATTTAAAAATCTTTTATGATTTTGACAATTAATATAATAATTTGTTTAATCAAGTACCGTAGACCCTTTTGTTTTTTCTGTGTGTAGCAAACCATTGGGTATCTATGATTCTAAATTCAGTGTATCCGTGAACGAACCATCTTCATAATGAAATTAAAACTTCAAAATGAAAACGAGGAGAGTAACGAAAACCTAAAACCCAGCATTCTTATACCTTACGTAATTTAAAATTAAAAAAAGGAAAGTTGGAAACAATTAGTGATATTGATAGAAATGGACATACTAGCATGAAGCTTCAAGACATTCTACCGTAAACATTACTAACCCTTTGTTTCTCTTAAAATTATATAAAATTTTAATATTAAATATGTTTTTAATTCTCAATTTTAAACATCAAATTAAAATTGGTCTATGTCAAAAATTTTAATCCAATTTTATCTTTAAATTTAAATGGACATGGTCCTTTTAATGATGTTAACTATTTTTTACATCTTAAACCGTTATTTTAAGTTGACATTAAAGTTAAAAATACGTTTAACAATTGTTTTAAATTAACATTAAGCTAAAAAAATATGTTACATTAAAATTAAACTAAAAATATGTTACATTTTAAACTGTTATTTTAGGTTAACATTTAAGTTAAAAATACGTTACATGGTAGACCATTCAAACATTAATTTAAAATATCATTTAAAATGTTTAAAATTTTACATATAAAATATTATTCTTAAAATTTCAAAACTAAATTATATTAAATTATGATGTAGAAATGAATTACAATTTTGTATAAATTTACGGTGAAAATATATTTAATTTAAAATTTTATTATTTTAACTTTTGTATTTTTTTTTCTCTAGTTCTGAAATTGTTTTTTTCTCTTTTAAAGAGTGTTAAAACACTTTGTGTGTAAGACATTATCAAAACCACTTAAAAGACTAAAAATAATACATTTTAAAATCAGAGAAACTTAAAAACGGACAAAAGTAATATAGAAAACTAAAATTGAACTTCGAAAGATTCAAAGGGTATAAAGAATTATCGTAGATAAGCATAAACTGTATCAGAAATTGTAGTATTGTGGTTGTCGCAAACTGTATAGATAGACAGCAATTGGAATATAAAGAAATGAAATTTGTAGTGCGGTTGCAATTGGACAGAGTGTAGTCCCATTATGTTATGTGTGAAGTGTGAACAGATGACTAAATTGGTGACTGCTTCAATGTCAGAAAACCAATCTCTTTCTTGCTTCTTTCCATCTGTAGCGGAAGCAATTTAAAGCTTAGGGGCAAAGAAAAAATCATTATACTATAAATAAATTATAGTGGGTTATGGAAATCATCATCATACAATCATTAGGATTGAAAAAAATGAGAGAAAGAAAAGAGGTAATGAGTGTTTTTTTTTTTTTTTCCATTTCCAAGAGATGTAGTTGATGCAATTTGTTAGAGCAACTCCAACCCACTAATTAACCAAAGTTTTTCTTTTAATTTCTTAATCATGTTTTGCATTTTCCTATAGAACCATACCTATTGCTTATTTTAGACTAATCAGATATAGTTTTGTTCGCACAAAGAACCTGGTTAAAATTTTTGAAAAGGATTCCAAGATATTTCAGTGTGATCTTATGATTTGAGGTATTATCCATTTTGAAGTATATTATAGAATATTTCACTTACAATCTCAAGATATAGATAGGGTCAATCAACCCTCATCCATGATATTGTCTAATTTGGAATTTCATCTCGATTATGTCCTTATGACCCAAGATATTAATTTGAAATCGAGGTATTTTTCGCTTTAGAACATATTCCAAAATATTTTACTAGCAATTTCAGGATATTGATAGGGTCAACCACCCCTCATCCAAAATATTATTCGTTTTGGAGTGTCATCACCCCCTCATCGAAGGTATTGTTTACTTTGGAGCTCCTTCAAAGTTTTGTCCTTAAAAGACATTTCAGAGGATGAAAGGAGAGATGAGTATTTAAACCACTTTAGGTTTCGACTTCTAAAACGGTCTTGTTCTTAAAAGACACCTCTGAAAATGAAGTGAAGATAAAAAATTTAAACTACCTTAAATTTCAACTTTTAAATAATATAAAATTATTAGATGGATCGAAACATAAATATTTTAAGGGTTAAATATGTTTTTGGTCCCTTAACTTTCAGTGAATTTTGGAATTAGTCCATTTTGAAACTTTGGACCAATTTAGTCCTTCATCTTTCGGAATACGTGGATTTAGTCCTTTTAATC
>Ga0214542_1001153_pt1 | contig 53445 bp, 18 predicted proteins | sample CNSS1metaG_FD_160096 | JGI IMG/M metagenome (GOLD analysis project Ga0214542, IMG submission 160096) | Root nodule microbial communities from cowpea collected in UCLA plant growth center, Los Angeles, California, USA - CNSS1 | ecosystem: Host-associated > Plants > Roots > Nodule | place: USA... | reverse complement strand
TCGCTACCACCAAAGTGTTGTGACTTCGTGAAACTTGCACTGCTTGATTCGGTTCCAAATTCCCTCGTCAACATCCCTATTTCATTAAGTTTTGTTGAAGAAAATTGAGATGGTGAGTGTATCCGAGGACATCTTGAAGGAGAATCCTAACATGTGTGCTTACATGGCACCTTCTTTGGATGCTAGGCAAGACATAGTGGTGGTAGAGGTGCCAAAGCTAGGGAAAGAGGCTGCAGTGAAGGCCATAAAGGAGTGGGGGCAGCCAAAGTCAAAAATTACACACTTGATCTTTTGTACCACAAGTGGCGTCGACATGCCTGGTGCTGATTATCAACTCACCAAACTCTTGGGACTTCGCCCTTCTGTGAAGAGGTACATGATGTACCAACAAGGTTGTTTTGCAGGAGGCACGGTTCTTCGATTGGCCAAGGATTTGGCTGAGAACAACAAGGATGCCCGTGTGCTTGTCGTGTGTTCTGAGATCACTGCAGTCACCTTCCGTGGCCCAAGTGACACCCACCTAGACAGTCTTGTAGGACAAGCTCTGTTTGGAGATGGAGCAGCTGCAGTGATCGTTGGTTCTGACCCAATTCCACATATTGAAAACCCATTGTTTGAGCTGGTTTGGACTGCACAAACCATTGCTCCAGATAGTGATGGTGCCATTGATGGCCACCTTCGTGAAGTTGGACTCACGTTTCACCTCCTTAAGGATGTTCCTGGGATTGTCTCGAAGAACATTGGGAAGGCACTTTCTGAGGCCTTCAACCCATTGAACATCTCAGATTACAACTCCATCTTCTGGATTGCACACCCTGGTGGACCTGCAATTCTAGACCAAGTTGAGCAAAAGTTGGGTCTCAAAGCTGAAAAGATGAAGGCCACTAGAGATGTGCTTAGTGACTATGGGAACATGTCAAGTGCATGTGTGCTTTTCATCTTGGATGAGATGAGGAGGAAATCGACTGAAAATGGACTTAAAACCACTGGTGAAGGACTTGAGTGGGGTGTCTTATTTGGTTTTGGACCTGGACTTACTATTGAAACTGTTGTTCTCCACAGTGTCGCAATATAACAACATGTCAACTCCATTGTTTTATTTTTATTATTTCTATGTACCAATTTTAAATCTTTTCAGAAATTTACATTAAAATTATACATGTACCACTTTTTATACTAGAAACCTAGAAACTTTTTATACTATATAGTTTCCTGGAATAATTTTTTATTCATCATTATAGTCAATTATTCAAGAGCAAAACAACCTATCAACTAGTATAATCTCTTAACAATCGATTAATTTAACCAAAAATTGAACTAGTTCAATCTGGACAATATGTGTAATCTTTTATTCATTGATTTTTAGTTTTATATATAAACTCAGAAATACTCATTCAAACATATCAAAACATATTTGGTTAGAAACTTAAAAAAATGATGTTAATTATATCAAAATGATACCTTTATACTCCAAAACAATGTACAAAATGTATCTAATATAGGTAACAACAACATATTAAAAGAATTTTAATGAAATAATGTTTTACTTAGAAAAACAAAGTTTGTTAGTATAAAATTGTTATACTTTGTAACATATGTTACGTTGAGGGAATCAACTATAACAACTTTAAAAGGAAAATAAGATATTAGAGAGAGGTGTTAAGAAATATCTCAAATGTAAAGCAATATTGAATAAAAGATGGAAAAAGGTGATGGTCCAATCAAGTGTGGCTACCTAGGTAATTTTTTGGTGGGTGGTTGCAACCAAACTTGTTATCCCTCCACTATTGGGAGGTAGAGGTAATCGTTGCTCTGTGAAACCAGCCTTACGCAGTGCCCTCTTGTCTAAGAGAGATGAAACTTATGCCTTCGTACAAGTTCCATCACCCAACTCCCAATTTGGAATGGGCAAGTCGGCTTTTAGCATCCACAACTCCAACCAAGGAGCCACAAAGTTGTTCCATCACCTTCATGCCCCCACTTGGGTTACAAGCTCTTATTATTTAGCTCGGCGAGAACACAACCTTGTCATCAACTATATAAATTTTCTTTTCTTTCACATTCTACACAATGTGGGACTTTTACATTACATTGCATAAATGATAAACTATACCAACATTTATAAAAAAATGTGGTTACAATGCACTAACACACAGTCACAACTTTGTATCTCTTTACATTTCTTAACAAACGCATGGTGTTGTCTCTTTTCCTTTCTTTCTCTCTCGCTTCATACCATTGTATCACTTGCAATTTTTCTTTTTGTTCTCGTTTTAAATGTAGATCGACACTTTGGTTGTCAATCAAATATTTTCAAAAACTATTTTATAAAAATAGAACACTAAAAGATGCATTTCAAAATTCAAATATGTGTTTTATTTTAAGATTGATGAAGGATGTTCAAAGTTTGTGAACTTATTTTACAGTCTAAAAGCTTATTTTAAGAAGAAAGAAAAAGAAAATAGGTAAAAGTTAAACCCTCTTTGCTTGTCAATGATGAACATAAAGATCATAAAAATATAAAAATAAAAAATCAATCTAGTGCTTTCTATGTTTCTAAAACATTTGATCATTTCAACTATTTACTAGATTGTTAGGTAACCATTGAAATAATGTATGAGTTATTACTTATTTTTCATCTTTCCTCATAGGTACAACACTACAAATTGTCTTAAAAGATATTTTGCTCTACTTCAAACATTCATGATTTCATAAAAGAACGATGGAATATGGTTCAAGCACAATGTTCATGGATCACTTTTCAAGTTGTAGTTTCCTGTTATTCACTTTCACAATTAAGAGTAGGCCATCCATAGTTTAAGCACTCACTACTCTGTTAAGACTATGTGCACACAGGAACCTTATCCAATATTGTTAGTGAAGAACCTGTGTATCTCTTCACACTATATACCCTAGGGATTTTCTTGAGAAATCATCGTTGTAAATCTCACAAGAGCTACCACACCATGATGCAATAATTGTATCGTAAAGACAACACCAGCAAAGTTGTACTTGGCATTCCATCATCTTAATGCCCCCACTTGGGTTTTGTTACCTATCTCAGCAAATGACATGTTTTGTTAGAGGTTTATGAGGACAAGGTTATTTTCTGACTTGTCTTATGTGTGTGTAACAAATGCGAAAACCAATAAGATGTTAGAAACGTTTTAAAAACCTTTACTTATCCGGTTCACTACAATGTGATTCACTTGTTGTGAAAATATTATATAATTTAATGGGACTTAATTATGGATAGATTATAAAAATTGCTATAAACAAATTCACATGTCAAACTCACTCAACTAATTTATCCAAATTTACGTATTGAAAATTAATATTATTTTTTAAATAGAAATAATGTATTCGATGTACTATTAAATTAAACTTTCACCTTAATATTACTTCCTTTAAGTTTTAAATAAAGTGATTTTTAAATTTTTATTTTAGGTTAAATATTTTGTCTCTAAAAAATTAGTAATTTTTCATATGGCGCTATGTTAAAATTCACTTTGATCTTGATAAATTTTTTTTTATTTTCTATAAACTATTTACTATTTTCTTTTATGTTATATTCTTTTTATTAAGCGACAAATAGATTGTTGAAAATTTGCAATACTTAATTTTCATTTGCTAAATTACAATTTTTTTTTTGTTATAAATGCATGACTTATTAAACATCAATATTAATTAATCTTCATATACTCTCATGGGTATATTTTTACTTCCTATAGTAGATCTCAACTTTAAGATATTTGTTTTGTTACATTTGTTTAAATATTGTGGGTCATTCGGTGTATGAGTATTATTCAAAAATTTGATATCCCAATTTTATCATTATTATCAATGCTCTAATTGTATGTGCAGTTGGTCTTGCAAGAAATAGATCTAGAATAGTGTTGCAGAATTCATAACTATTAAACATTTAAATATCATATGTGAATCTAGAACTTCACTTTAATTTTTACTAGCATGTGTAAACTCAAAAATACTCATTAGAATATATTAATGCGTATATTATTAGTTATGTTTTAATTTTTACATCTCAAACTTAAAATGTTGTTAAATATATTAAAGTGATACATTTATATACTTTAAGACAATGTATAGAATATATAAGAATATAGGTAACTACAACAAATTACAACAATTTGAACAAAAATAATATTTTGGTTAGAAAAATAAAGTTTGTCTATATTAGTATAAATTTGATTTTAGTATAGTCTTTGTGTATCATAAACATACAATAATAAAGTATAAAAAAGTAATGGACATACCCAAGCACCATTGTAGAAGTTATATAGGCCATATTCATATATGTTACATTGAGGGAATCAACTATAACAACTTTAAAAGGAAAATTAGATATTAGAGATAGAGGTGTTAATATATATCTCAAATGTAAAGCAATTTGGAATAAAAAATGGAAAAAAGTAATGGTCCAAGCAAGTGAAGTTACTTGTGTAATTTTATGGAGGGTGGTTGCAACAACTTGTTATCCCTCCACTAACCATAACACATTAAAACAATTTGAAGAAAAATAATATTTTGGTTAGAAAAATAAAGTTTGTCAGTATTAGTATAAAAGTCTATTTTAGTGTAGTTTGTGTATATCATAAATATGCAATAATAAAGTATGAAAAAGTAATGGACATACCCAAGCACCATTGTAGAAGTTATATAGACCATATTCATATATGTTACATTGAGGGAATCAACTATAACAAATTTAAAAGGAAAATAAGATATTAGAGAGCGTTGTTAAGAAATATCTCAAATGTAAACCAATGTTGAATCAAAAATGGAAAAAGGTGATGGTCCAATCAAGTGTGGCTGCCTAGGTAATTTTTTGGAGGGTGGTTGCAACCAAACTTGTTATCCCTCCACTATTGAGAGGTAGAGGTAATCGTTGCTCTGTGAAACCAGCCTTCCGCAGTGCCCTCTTGTCTAAGAGAGATGAAACTTATGCCTTCGTACAAGTCCCATCACCCAACTCCCAATTTGGAATGGGCATGTCGGCTTTTAGCATCCACAACTCCAACCAGGGAGCCACTAAGTTGTTCCATCACCTTCATGCCCCCACCTGGGTTACAAGCTCTTATTATTTAGCTCGGCGAGATTACAACCTTGTCATCCACTATATAAATTTTCTCTTCTTTCATTTTCTACATAATGTGGGACTTTTACATTACGTTGCATAATGGTAAACTATACCAACATAAATGTGGTTACAATGCACTAACACACATTCATAACTTTGTATCTCTTTACATTTTTTTAAAAACGCACGGTGTTGTCTCTTTTCCTTTCTTTCTCTCTCCCTTCATACCATTATATCGCTTGCAATTTTTCTTTTTGTTCTCGTTTTAAATGTAGATCGATACTTTGGTTGTCAATCAAATATTTTCAAAAACTATTTTATAAAAATAGAACTCTGAAAGATGAATTTCAAAATTCAAATATGTGTTTATATCTTATTTTAAGATTGATGAAGGATATTCTAGGTTCATGAACTTATTTTACAATCTAAAAGCTTATTTTAAGGAAAAAGAAAAGGAAAATAGGTAAAAGTTAAACCCTCTTTGCCTGTCAATGAAGAACATAAAGATCATAAAAAAATAAAAATAAAAAATCAATCTAGTGCTTTCTATGTTTCTAAAACATTTTATCATTTCAACTATTTACTAGATTGTTAGGTAACCCCTAAAATAATGTATGAGGTTATTACTTATTTTGCATCTTTCCTCATAGGTACAATGCTACAAATTGCTTTAAAAGATAGTTTGCTCTAATTCAAACATTCATGATTTCATAAAAGAAAAAGATGGTAGATGGTTCAAGCACAAGGTTCATGGACCACTTTTCAAGTTGTAGTAGCCTTTTATTCTTTCCATTATCGTCAGTGAAGAGCTCGTGTATTCACATTGTGCACCCTAGGAATTTTCCTTAGAAATCATCGTTGTAAGCCTCACAAGAGCTACCACGCCATGATGCAATAATTGTGTCATAAAGACAACACAATCAACGTTGTACTTAGCATTGCATCATCTTAATGCCCCCACTTGGGTTTTGTTACCTATCTCGGCAAATGACATATGTTTTGTTAGAGGTTTACGAGGACAAGGTTATTTCCTGACTTGTTTTACATTTGTGTCAAAAATGCAAAAGTCAATAGGATGTTAAAGTGTTTTAAAAACCTTTATTTATTCGATTCATTTCAATGTGATTCACTTGTTGTGAAAATATTATATAATTTAATGTGACTTAATTGTGGGTATATTATAAAAATTGCTATAAACAAATTCACATGTCAGACTCACTTAACTAACTTATCCAAATTGATTGTGTTGAAAATTATTTTTTAAATAGAAAAATTTTATTCGATGTTCTATTAGATTAAACCTTCACCTTGCTTGTAAATATAAAATATACACTTCCTTTAAGTTTTAAATAAAGTGATTTTAAAATTTTTATTTTAGGTTAAATATTTTTTTTATCCGAAAAATATTAGGAATGTTTTATTTGGTGTTAAATATGTAAAAATTCACTTTGATCTTGATAAATTTATTTATTTAATTTTCTATAAACTATTAACTATTTTATTTTATGTTATATTCTTTTTATTGAGTGAGAAATGGATAGATTGTTAAATTTTTGTAATACTTAATTTCAATTGCTAAGTTGCAATTTTTTTTTTTTGTTATAGATGCAAGACTTATTAAACATCACTATTAATTAATTTTCATATACTCTTATGAGTATATTTTTTTCTTCCTATAGTTGTTCTAACCTTTAAGATATTTGTTTTGTTACATTTGTTTAAATATTGTAGGTCATTCGGTGTATGAAAATTATTCAAAAATTTGGTATGCAAATTTTATCATTACTCCCAATGCTCTAATTGTATGTCGAGTTGGTCTTGGAAGAAATAGATCTAGAATAGCGTTGCAGAATTCATAACTCTTAAACATTTAAATATCATATGTCAATCTAAAAATTCATTTTAATTTTTACTAGCATGTGTAAACCCAAAAATACTTATTTGAACATGCCAAAGCATATTTCATTACTTTAGTTTAATTTTTACATCTAAAACTTAAAATGTTGTTAAATCTATAAAAGTGATACATTTATATACTTCAAAACAATGTATAGTATATATAGGTAAGTACAACATATTAAAACAATTTGAAGAAAAATAATATTTTGGTTAGAAAAATAAAGTTTTTCTATATTAGTATAAAAGTGGATTTTAGTATAGTTTTTGTGTATCATAAACATGCAATAATAGAGTATAAAAAAGTAGTGGACATACCTAAGCACCATTGTAGAAGTTAAATAGGTTATATTCCTATATATTACATTGACGGAATCAACTATAAAAGCTTTAAAAGGAAAATTAGATATTAGAGAGAGGTGTTAACAAATATCTCAAATGTAAAGCAATGTTGAATAAAAAATAGAAAAAGGTGATAGTCCAATCAAGTGTGGCTACCTAGGTAATTTTTTGGAGGGTGGTTGCAACCAATATTGAGAGGTAGAGGTAATCGTTGCTCTGTGAAACCAGCCTTACGCAGTGCCATCTTGTCTAAGAGAGATGAAACTTTTGCCTTCGTACAAGTTCCATCACCCAACTCCCAATTTGGAATAGGCAAGTCGGCTTTTAGCATCCACAACTCCAACCAAGGAGCCACAAAGTTGTCTCATCACCTTCATGCCCTCACTTGGGTTACAAGCTCTTATTATTTAGCTCGGCAAGAACACAACCTTGTCATCCACTATATAAATTTTCTTTTGTTTCATATGCTACACAATGTGGGACTTTTACATTACAGTGCATAAATGGTAAACTAAACCAACATTTATAAAAAAAATGTGGTTACAATGCACTAACACACATTCATAACTTTGTATCTCTTTACATTTTTTAACAAACGCATGGTGTTGTCTCTTTTCCTTTCTTTCTCTCTCGCTTCATACCATTATATCGCTTGCAATTTTTCTTTTTGTTCTCGTTTTAAATGTAGATGGACACTTTGGTTGTCAATCAAATATGTTGAAAAACTATTTTTTAAAAATAGAACTCTGAAAGATGAATTTCAAAATTCAAATATGTGTTTATATCTTATTTTAAGATTGATGAATGATATTCTAGGTTCATGAACTTATTTTACAGTCTAAAAGCTTATTTTAAGAAAAAAGAAAAGGAAAATAGGTAAAAGTTAAACCCTCTTTGCCTGTCAATGAAGAACATAAAGATCATAAAAAAAATAAAAAAAATCAATCTAGTGCTTTTTATGTTTCTAAAACATTTGATCATTTCAACTATTTACTAGATTGTTAGGTAACCTCTGAAATAATGTATGAGGTTATTATTTATTTTGATCTTTCCTCATAGGTACAATGCTACAAATTGCTTTAAAAGATAGTTTGCTCTAATTCAAACATTCATGATTTCATAAAAAAAGATGGTAGATGGTTCAAGCACAAGGTTCATGGACCACTTTTCAAGTTGTTGTAGCATGTTATTCTTTACATTATCGTCAGTGAAGAGCCCGTGTAGGTATTCACACTGTGCACCCTAGGGATTTTCCTTAGAAATCATCGTGTAAGCCTCACAAGAGCTACCACACCATGATGCAATAATCGTGTCATAAAGACAACACAATCAACGTTGTACTTGGCATTGCATCATCTTAATGCCCCCACTTGGGTTTTGTTACCTATCTCGGTAAATGACATATGTTTTGTTAGAGGTTTACGAGGACAAGGTTATTTCCTAACTTGTCTTACGTTTGTGTCATAAATGCAAAAACCAATAGGATGTATTTATCCATTAAAAATACTAATAATAATATTAATACAAATTATAAATTTTTTAAAGATTAAAATCTTATTTCATAAAAAAATTTAGTATAATAACATCTTTTATAATTAAAAAATATTTATAATAATAACAATATTATCTATAATAATAAAAATAATAATGATAACAATAATAATGAATTTATGTTAAAAATATTAATGTGAATGTTAATATTAATGTTAATGTTAACAACAATAATCTATAATTATATAAAGAGATACATCAACAAAAAAAATAATCCAAAGTATTGAAATATGATCCAGGAATAAATAAAAGTAAAATGTTTGTCTAACTATAATAATAATAATAATAATAATAATAACACCACTATAACATTATCCAGTAATGATAAAAAAAAAATAATACAACAACTACATATATGAAGAGATACACATATCTGGTTTTGGTGTCTTCTTTTGTTTTTATAATTTTATCATCTTAATTATTGTTTTTTAAATTTAAATAATTATTCATAATAAAAAAAATATTTTTCAGTTTTATTATTTTACTAATTTTAGTAACTACTTTTTTGAATTAATTACTCAGATGCAATGATAAATCAACTACAAAACAAATAAAAAATGCAAGTAATTGGGACATGATGTAGTAAATAAAAATAAAATGTGTTTCTAATTAAAATAATAATATCCCATAGTGATGATGATGATAATAATAATAATAATAATAATAATAATACAACAACTACATATATAAAGATATACATGGTGTCCTATTTTGTTTTTACAATTTTATCCTCTTAATTATTATTTTTTAAATTTAAATGATCATTCATAATAAAAAAAATTACTTTTAGTTTTATTATTTTACTAATTTTAGTAACTACTTTTTTTAATTCAACTTATTACTCAGTCAGATGTAAAGATAAATCAACAACAAAATAAATAAAAATGCAAGTAATTAAAATATAATCTCATAGTAAATAAAAGTAAAATGTGTATCAAAATACTACCATTCAAATAATAATAACACTAAGATTGATATTAATATAATAATAATTATACTAATATTATTTAAAATAAAATACAAAAAATTATTATTATTATTATTTTATTAATATCAATACTAATACTAATTATTATTTTTTAAATTTAAATGATTATTCATAATAAAAAAACTACATTTTAGTTTTATTATTCTACTAATTTTAGTAACTACTTTTTTGAATTCAACTAATTACATGGATGTAAAGATAAATCAACAACAAAGCAAATAAAAATACAAGTAATTAAAACATAATCTCGTGGTATATAAAAGTAAAATTTGTATCTAGATTGTTAAAATACTCGTGGTATATAAAAGTAAAATTTCTTCTGATTGTTTGGCTTGTCATGAAATTCATTTACATCTCCATGATATTTTTTGTCTTATCACAAACTTTATGCAATTATGTTCAAATGATGTATGTCAATTAAATATTTTTTATGTCTCACATTTGAATATTTCTATTCTTTTTAATATTTTTATTTATTGTATGTTTTTTTTTCATTTAGAATGCTTTACCGTCTTAATTAGAGATTGCAAATAAACCTGCCCCCATGGGTATTTTTCGAACCCGTCTCCGTTTAGGCTATAAGGAATACTCGACTTTTTCAATTGGGTATGGAAATAAAGATGTACATATCTACCCTGTCCCCATACCCGTTGTAATACTCATTTCCACTATATATCTGTCCTCGTTTAAATTATTAAAATACTCATAATCTATTAAGTATGCATTTAAATATTGGTCTCTCAAAAATTTTTTGGGCTGAAGCAATTAATATTGTTGTTTATTTGGTTAACATGTCTCCATCTTCTGTTATTGATTTAAAGACTTCTCAAGAGGAATGGTCTGGTTAACCTTTTAATTATTCTGGTTAACGTATATTTGGTTGTTCTGCTTACGCTCATGTGAATGATGATAAATTAGAGCCTAAGGCAATGAAATGTATATTTCTTGTATATTCTACGGGTGTCAAAGGATATACATTATGGTGTACTAAAAGTAATAGAACTAAAAGATTTATTATTAATAGAGATGTTACTTTTAATGAGTCTGTTATGTTTAGCTAGAAAGAGGAGGTTGAAAATATTGAAGGAAATAAAAGTACTGATAAGGGAGTTCATAAAAAGGTGGAGCTTGAGGTTGAAGATTCAAATAAAGAAAATTTGAATCTTGTAGAACAATCCAGAAATGTCCAAATAAAAGTATAGCAACAAGGAGAACAAAGAGGAAAATCAGAAAACCCGCAAGGTATGCAGATATTACAAGTGCTGTTAATACTAACTCTGTCACGTATACCTTGGCAGTTGGTGAAAATTTTTATTCTGATGAGCCTAAATCCTATAAGGACGCAATCCAGAGTAAATAAGCATCATAATGGTTAATTACCATAAATGAGAAGATGCAATCACTTAAGAAAAATCATACCTTGGAATTAGTACCATTACCTAAAGGTGTGAAGCTAGTGGGATGCAAATGGGTCTTCAAGAAGAAAGAATGGATTCTTGATGTTGAACCATTTAGGTTCACGACAAGACTTGTTGTAAATGGTTTTTCATAGAAAGAGATAATTGACTACCATGAAGTGTTTTCACTTATGGTAAAACATAAGACTATTCGAGTTTTGTTGGCCATGGTGAGTGCTTTGGATATGGAGTTAGAGCAACTTGATGTGAAAATTGCATTCTTACGTGGGAATTTAGAGGAGCAAATTTACATGTCACAACCAGATGGATTCCTTGAGGTTGGAAAGAGAACCATGTGTGTTTGCTGAAAAAAATCCTTGTATGGTTTAAAACAAAGCCCAAGGCAATGGTACAAGAGGTTTGATGCTTTTATGGTTTCCTAAAATTTTGTTCGAAAGGAATTTAATAATTGTGTTTATAGTAGGAAGTTGTCGGATGGTTCCTCTATATATTTGTTGCTATATATGGATGACATGTTAATTGCAGCTAAGAGCAAGATTGATATTGATGCTCTTAAAGCTATGTTGAGTAGTGAGTTTGAAATGAAGGATTTGGGTGTTTCCAAGAAGATTTTAGGAATGGAGATTTGGAGAGATAGGAATGCAAGTCTACTTTGTGTATCTCAGAAGAAGTACATTGAAAATTTGTTGCAGTCTTTTCAAATGGAGAATTCTAAGCCTGATAGTACTCCTTTGGCAATACATTTAATGCTTGATGTTAGCACTCTTCCTGATAGAGGACTATCCCAACATACAAGAAAAACTTGAAAATGAACCTTTGGGTTTTATTTTAGAAATTAGTTATATTCTATGTTTTTGGCCTTTGAGCTTTCCTTTATAAATTAGTTTATGTTTTTATGTTTTGGGCTTGGGCCTTCTTGTAGGGTTTTCAGGTTTGCTTAAACTTATGTGCCTATATATAGAGGTATCAAAAACAATGTAGATACTTTTAGTCATATATTGAATTTGATTTCATTAAAGAGAGGATTCTCTTTGTTCTTGGCTTAGGCCTCCGATTCTTATCAAAGAGTAACATCTTTGTGGCGAATCTTCACTTGACTTATCAATCTGCTAGATTATGGCGTCCTTCATCTCTGTCTTATTTTACATTCTTCTCTGATTTATTTGTGTCGTACCTTTTGAGGATTCAAATTCAGAAACGATCATACTCTTTCTTGGACAAGATCGTATCATCTGGTATCTAGAGCAATGTTCTGGTTTGAATTTCCTCTTCTATGTTATTTTTCTATCATATGAAAAAAAAAAACTACAATTTTTCAATGTCTGCTTATTCTGTGTTTTGTTTTAAATTTTGTTTGTTTCATTTGTAAGGAGTAAAACCCCTAAGGTTGTTTTCAATTTGGTTGAATTTTTTTTTATTTGGCATTTTTTTTCTTTTTTGTTCTTTGTTTAACTTGTATATTTCTACATTTGATTCGTGGAAATTATTTGTTCTTGTGTTTGCAATTTGCAAGTGCACTTATTTTGATTTTCATGAGTATGAGGGTTTGAAGGATAAATTGTTTAGTTTGTTTTTGTGTTGAACTGCAAAAAAAAAATAAAACAAAAAGAAATTGTGGATCAAAGTCATAAAGAAACAAATATGTATTAAAAAAAAGGATCCAGAAAAAATGGAGAGTTCAACACAACTTTTTGTTGCAATTTTATTTATGGTTTATTGATATTTACTTGCAATCAGTCTTTCTCTGCGAGTCTCCATTTTGTCTCCTTTAAATCTCTTTGGTGGTCCTATTATTTTCTAATTTTAATTTTCTTGATTTGTGTTTTTAAAATTCCATGAAGTTTTGTCTAGAGATTTGTATTTTCTTTCACCTCTTGAGTCAAGACTTAGATCTCGCAACGTTTTTCACTTTGTTTGTTCACTCTTTGCTTAAGCTACTGAGTTCTTTGCCAAGGCCTAAAAGGAATTTGAGTGGTAAAAGGAAAGAGAGTACATTCAAGAAAAAGCCTATAAGTGTGATACACGAGTGAAACACTTAGTGGAGTGGTGAGGTCCTAAATATATTTTATTATACTAACATTTTCTTGCAGGAATTAGCAAATATTGAGTAATGAAACATGTTTCCGCATAGGCATCCTTTTGGAACTGGTTTAACATATGGTTTAAATTATCCTACTCCTAACTAAGATCATTTGGTTCAAGGACTTGAGCGTACCAAGAGAGTGACACGTAGAGATACACCTAGTGTTTATGAAGTCTTGGTAGCAGACATCAATGCCTTGGAATCCAGAATTATAAAGCTAAATGGAAATATTGCTAGTATTAAACGGAAGCACAATCCTGATAGAAAATCATTGCCAAAGACAAGTACACTAAGATGTTCCAAATGTGAAGGTTATGGGCATGAAACTCATCAATGTCCTAATAGGGATGCAAGTCCCATGACTCATGAAGATCTCAATAACTACATTTCATACTTGAGAGAGGAGGAAGTAAAGACAATGCAAAGATTAGATGTGTTGAAAAGAAGTCAAGAGCAAAAGCTAAAAAGAGCCCATGAGAAGGAAACACTTATAGAAAATGAAGCAAAGAAAAAGAGAGAAAAAGACGAGAAAGAAAAGAGAGAAAGAGACGAGAAAGAAAAGAGAGAAAAGAAAGAAAAAGAAGAGAAATAAAAGAGTGAGAGAGAGAGGAGAGAGAAGAGAGAAGAGAGAAGAAGGAGAGAGAAAAGAGAAAGAAGAACGAGAAAAAGAAAAGAAAGAAGAAAGTAGAAAAAGAGAGAAGGAAGAAAAGAGAGAAAAAGAGAAAGAAATAAGAGAGCATTATGAATTGTCAATGAAAAAAGGTACTAACTTTCCTCTTATTGTTTTATTGCCTATGGACGAATTACTCATCAAAGAGCAATGGCATCAACAATGGAAAGAAGAAAGAATACTTCACGAAGACTTGTTCATCAAGCAACAAGGCGATCAACAATGGGAAGACAAAATTATGATAAAACAAGACACAAACATAGAAATATATGCCCATGAATTAGCTTGTTTACCCATTCCTAACAAACCTATGGGTGATCAAAGTCATATCTATAATTTGGTTGTTTGTTTGAGCAATATTCCTTTTCTTTTCTTTGAGCATTTTATCTCTAATTTAAAATTGTTTAATGATTTGTGCAGATGGGTATTTGACCCTGGAGGCAGACCTCCAAAATCTTTGATAATAAGAGATTGGCTTTTTTCCAGGATCCAAATCTCATTTTAGTAGAATTTCTATTTTTTTAATTTTAGATTTGTGTCTTTGATTTATGTTTTTGTTTGTGCGTAGGACCTTTCGAAATTCGGGTCAAATTCTCTCCAAACAGGGGAGAATGATAAGGAATCTTCAAGTGAGACGAATTTGAGGTAAATTCTCTTTAAGAAGGAGGGTATAATAGAAGACTATCTCCTAAACTTCAAGTGGTACAAATTTGAGTACAAATTTGAGGACAAATTCTCTTCAAGAAGGAGAGAATGATAGAGGACTATCCCAAGATTCCATACAAGAAAAACTTGAAGATGAACCTTTGAGTTTTCTTTTAGAAATTAGTTATGTTCTATGTTTTTGGCCTTTGAGCTTTCCTTTATAAATTAGTTTATGTTTTTATGTTTTGGACTTGGGCCTTCTTGTAGGGTTTTCAGGTTTGCTTAAACTTATGTGCCTATATATACAGGTACCAAAAACAATGTAGACACTTTTAGTCATATATTGAATTTGATTTTATTAAAGAGAGGATTCTCTTTGTTTTTGGCTTAGGCCTTCGGTTCTTATCAAAGATTAACATCTTTGTGGTGAATCTTCACTTGACTTATCAATCTGCTAGATTGTGGCATCCTCCATCTCTGTCTTATTTCGCGTTCTTCTCTGATTTATTCGTGTCGTGCCTCTTGACGATTCAAATTCAGAAACGATCATACTCTTTCCTAGACAGAATCGTATCACTTCCTAATAATGATGAAGATAAGGAGTATATGAATGAGGTTCCTTACTTTAGTGTTGTTAAGAGCTTGATGTATGTCATGGTTTGTACAATACTAGATTTGGCTCATGTGAGAATGTGGTTAATAGATTTATGGGTAATCTTGGGAAGGCTTGCTGGGAGGTTGTGAAGTGGATTATGCGATTTTTGAAAGGTATTAGTAATATTTGCTTAGTTTATGGTTCCAATGATATTAAGTGTGGTCTTATTGGTTATTCAGATTATGACTATGGTGGAGATCTTGTGAAAAGAAGATCTTTGACATGTTATATCTTCGCTCTTTACGGTTGTGCTATTAGTTGGAAAGCAACACTTCAACTTATTATTGATTTGTCTAGCACTGAAGCGGAATACATGTCCTTGACAGAATGGGTCAAATAAAGTATATGGTTGCATGGTCTTATTGATAGCTTGGGTTTGAATGTGCAAAGGCATATAATTTATTGTATTAGTCAAAATGTTGCTTGGCTAAAAATCTAGTCTATCATGAAAGGTCAAAGCATATTGATGTCAGGTTGAATTTCATACGAGATGTAATTGAAAACAAATTGTTTTCCATAGAGAAGATAGCCACTGTAGACAATTCAACAGTTATGTTAACTAAGCCCTTATCTTCTAAAAAGTTTAAGCATAGCTTCAACTTGGTGAATGTTTGCATAACTTGAGACCTTTTGGGGCGAAGAGGCATGAGAGTTGTTCTTGGTTGCGGGTGACTTGGGAAAAATTCAAGTCAAGATGGAGAATTGTTGAGATGCCTTAGATTTGTACATTGTCTCTTTATTTTCTCTATTTCAAATGTTTCTAGGTTGTAATGGGTTTTAAGTGGTGGTTATTTTTTTCATATCCTTTTATAAGGTTAAAAGGCATCTTAATCAAACATGTCTCTCGTTATTCAGAAATAAGAAATTATCAAATTACTTGTGAACGTAAGTCACATTGATTGAATCACGTAAATTTGTGTGTCGTGGATAATCTCTTAATCTCTTTCTTTTTCATATTGTCATAACAAACAAAGATAAGGTTACACGGACAACGATGGTGGATGACATCTTAATAAATTTTAATCTCCAAATTTTAAAAATAAAGGATATAATCAAGTTTTTTTTATTGAATGTAGCTTTTATTGCTTATTTTTAATCTCTTAATCTGTCTTTTGATTGAATTGATTAGCTTTTATTGCTTATTACGCGGATATTTTATCAAAATCAAGCTTTTAACTGTTATCTCAAAAGGGTATTTTCTTGGTGTTGTTTCAGGGTGTCCTGTTCCGTGCTTGAACATTTTACTATTTTCAACCTTTCATTGTTTCAACAGAGACTTGTAGATTGTTCTGTGTGAATAGAAAGGAAGTTTTTTTTTTATCCTCGTGGATATGGCTATAGTTGAATCAGTAGGGAAAATTCCCCTGCAAGACCCACCTGAGGAGGAGTTTAGTGCTGCTGACTTGACTTGGACCAAGTTTGGCACTGGTGAGCACCATGATGTGGTTGCCCTTATTCCCTATGACAGAGTTGATGCTTTTATAATTGGTAAATGCTCGAATGTGGAGTGCCCCACTCGGTTTCATATCGAGAGAGGAAGGAAACGAACTATTGGAAGCTTGAAGGATTACAAGGATGATGAGTATCTTGAGTACAGGCTGTAAGTTTCTGCCATGCCTATAATGTATTTCAAAATGACTATGATCAAGCTTTTAGACAGTTTCTTCCTCTTTTGGCTTTTATGATAATTGTTTAGCGTTTTCTAGCTTCATCTGTTTTGATAGAGCACAGTTACTTTGAAGTGTGAAGTACTTTGGTCCTTGTTTTAAATTTGTTCATAAGTTCTATAGTTCCCTTGTTTCTGTCTGAATTTTGGAAGCAGTAGCTGACTAGCAAATGAATAATTTAAAACTTCAAAAGATGATCGCTATGCTGATGAAAGTGACTCTTTCCAGAATGTGAAGGAAAAATATATTCTCTCTTCTACATCATGGCATCGAGCACTTCAAATTCCAGACTATGCTGTTACCTTGGATGATAGAGACCACCTCTTTGCCAAGGTTGTGAGCCAAAAAAATAGTAGCTTAACTCATCTAGTGTGGAATCTGGGATCTGAATTTGCATTCTGTGATTGTTCTTGGTCAATGCAAGGTAATCTTTGCAAGCATGTCATCAAAGTAAACATGATTTGTGAAAATCTTAAAGGTTATCAATCTTCCATGTCTTTCCGGTCTTTTGAAGAGGTTTTGATGGATTTATGGAGAAAACCAGTGGATGATTCATTTGCATTGGATCTGTCATTGGCGTGCACCCATCAGATGCTAGATTAGTAGAATTGGGTACTTATATATTTTGCTATCTTTACAGAAAAGTAGTGGGATTCAATACATCCTTCAAGCGAACACCTTGCTCTACTTGTAAAACAAACAATTTGTCTCGATTGTAAACATCTCCATTGCTACATTCAATTTTTGCTATGAAATTGAATGTACCAATGGAACTCCAGGGAACAACCTACTGTGATTTCGAAAGATTTGTTTAATGTCATATTATTGATATCATATGTTCTATGTACTAACCATGTAATTCAATTTGACTCTTTGTATATTCCAGGAATCCATGGCAAGTTGTTTAAACGTTATTCTAACTGTTGTAATAACTTAAGTCGTGGTTAGTTGAAGTGTTTGGTTCTCACACCTGAACTCAAAAGAAGGGGAATCTCGAGTTATGTTTTTGCTCTTCCATTCTACTTCCTGGTATCATTGGGAATCATGATTCCCAGTAATATATAGAGCTAGGAAATTTATGTTGAAAAAAGGTTGAAACATTATGGATGAGGCATAATAGTAATGTATAATATAACTTGGGAGTACAATAAATAACCAAACAAAACACACTGTTATATGTAATTGAACTAATACCGTGGAGTTCAATAGAGAATAGGTTGAAATGGCTAACTGTAAATGCTTTCCATTTGTGGAGAGATGAAATTGTTTACATCATGAGTTTCAGAGGCAGAGAGTGAGATGAGTTTTCTCTTGATCTTGTCTAGTGATTCCAATGTAGTGTCAGAAGCTGTAGGACTAAGGGATACAAAGCCAGGATTTTGGCTGTTGTACACTGACAAGATAGTGGCTTCATCAAAACCAGTATTTAAATAGAAGTGGAACAAAGCCTTGGGGAACACAAACACATCACCTACTTTAATCAACTTCTGGAAATACTGGTTTTTGGTATCAACAAATCCAGCCAACAACACCCCTTTGGTAACAAAGATCATCTCAGTAGCTCTAGGATGATAGTGGAAGTTCACCAGGCCATTCCCATCAAGATCAGTTCTTCCAATGGAGAGGCCAAGAGTGTTCAGACCACCAAACTCAGCAGCACTCACAATTTTCATAGCCGCACCAAAAATGTCTGTGGATCCAGCAGTGCTCAGTTCTGTGGTCCTGAAATCTTGAGCTGATACATTAACTGGGTTTTTGCACTGTAGACCATTGATGAATATGGTCTGCTTGTTGGGTGGAACTGCTGGACAAGAATCCTGTAGGTTATCACAGTCTCCTAAGCAGATTTTGATGTTGGAAAAGGCAACAAAAAACAACATAAGGAAAAGGTTAGCAAAGGATTTCAACTTCATCTTCAATCTTCAATCTTCAATCTTCAATCTTCAATCTTCAATCTTCAATCTTGAATCTCCACTTGGTTACTATTTCTTAGATATTGCTATGTTGGATGAACAAAACAATTATCCTCATTTTATACATACTTACATCTTCACACAATCAAGTTCTTGATCTTGTTGTGTCTCTGACAGTGTGTGTCTCTCAGGGTTGCAAAAGATGCAAGTAATGATAGTCTTGAAGTATAATGTAAGAAGTGTTTGCTTGAAACATAGGAAAACACTGGCCAATTCACTGAGTCTGCACTGTGTCCTAATTTCAATTCAACGTTGTTTTTTGAGACTTGAAGGTTGATTAATGGGTAATTCCAAATGTGGATTACCTTACCAATAATACCATTCACTGATAGCAACTGTTTGAGAAATGAGAATCAAATTCAATGGTCAAACTCAAATAGTTATCGTGTCAATTTTTAGGCCATGTTTCTATTTTGGATAGGACCTATTTTAGTAAACTGCAAGATTTTTAAATTTATAGGAGGGAAATTCCTTTGTACTCACTCTTCACTATTATATTAATTAAAGGAAAAGTAAAGTGGAATTAGTAGTAATAAAAATGTAGTTTAAATGGTATGAAGTGGAATATTTTCCTATAGTGAAGTCTTTCTAATAATTGACAACAAACTTTGGATATATTTGGAGTAAACTAAATTTTCAATAGGAAAATACTATTATGATACTAATTTGATAAAAAAAATAATAATAAAAAAACAAATAAAAAAATCCATTCATCACTGGCTCAACTCCATTCCAGATTATATTCATCGTCAAACTAGTGAAAAATACAGAAATAAATTTATAAATAATTATTTTTAAAATGTTGCAGTGAGCTATAAGGCTTCAACTACGTGTCCTCTATGTAAATTATGGTGTCTCTGTTAAACTGGTAATAGAAAAGTTTTATCTCACCATATTTTCATGTGACTTTTTTTCTTTTTTAAGCCAATTTAGAATATAATATCTTTGATCATCAATTTATAGATATCAATCAATTTAAAGCTTCTTAATCAATATATAAATTAAAATTTATCCTTTTCATTTGCTGTTATCAATATAATTTTCTTTAATTAATTATTCACCAAATACAACACAAGAAAAATAGGATAAGTTAGATTTTCAATAATTTAAGTACATTTTCAAATTCTCAAAAACATTAAGTTATTCACTCAAATTGTTCCTTTCCAACTCAACAAACTCACTAACCCGCTCAACTATGAGCTTTTAAAACTATGACTCATTCAGCAAGTTTTTTCACTCGGCTAACAAGACCTTTAAAGGTATACTTATTAAGCGAAACTTGACCTGCTCATCAACCAATCCCCTTTAAGCTCATTTTTAATTAAGAAAAGTTTGCTTAGCAAGAGGATTGGTTCACCTAGCAATAAAGTACAAGTTATTATCAGATAATTTGTTTAGTGAAGTCAGACTCGCCTAGCAACCCAAAACCTCAAAGTCTCTTTTCAAAGGCTCACCATGCATGTTTTGGCTTGCCCGAAGATTAAAGTGTATTGAGCTATCTAGATTTTAAAAACTTGAATTTCACTCAACAAATGCATAACACACCTAACGAGTTTACATAATTGCAAAAGTCTCAACTATATCATATCAATCATTCAGTCATATTGGTTTATTTTACTTCATTCTAATTCAAAAGATATATTTTTTTCAGATTTTTAAACCAAACCAAATTAACTAAGTTGATATATCTCAATTATTCAAAACTCACAACTAATAAAATATAACACACATCATATTCATCTTTATACTCAAATCTCAATATCATCAATTATTCTAAATTCATCAACATAAAATATTTTCTCAATTCAAATATAGTGATTATGTCACCTTTATCATCAAATCAATTAAACTAAAGTATCGTTAAAGAAAACAAGTAGCTTTCCTTTATCTGGACCAAGGATTTTGATTAAGAAAGAGCTTTAAATAGTTTCCAATGTCACAAGATACAATCCTATACACATAAAATTCATATCAATGATCTGGATATACCATAGCAATTTTAAACAAACAAAGATTCACCTTGAGCACTATAGAGTCTCATGCAACAACTTTATACCTATGCATGTAGTACTTTTAAAAATTGACCCAAAAAAAAAGGATTAAGATGAACTTACTAAAATGAGAAATTTGATTAACTAGGATTGTTATACTATAATTATCTTCTTCTAAAATGCTTCACTCAAATTGTTGAAAGAACCATCCATGGGCTTAGGAATATTAAAGTTAACTAAGTGTTAATCACATAATTAGTTAAAATAATAATTAGTTTAAGTAGTCTTACGAGTTCACTTAGGATTCTTTTTGTTCAAGATGCACAATATGTGTTTTTTCATTTCCTTTAGTGTGACATAAAAGGAGAGTTCACTCCTCTTGTAAAATTATTCTTGAAGAATATACAAAATATTTAGATATATCTTTGTGAATTTTGAGAGAATTTTTATCTTACTTTGGTTCTTATCTTGATAAACTTTTTCAAGTAGCTAATCCCTATGACACTTATCCCTTTAGAGTTCTTTTAAAGGTGGTGTCTTTTTTCTCCATTTTCTCTGTTCAAGCCATTTTCAGTCTCCCTTTACAACTTCTTCTTGTTTCCCTTTTTGTTTTATTCTTGTTGAATTGTTTTCCATGCCATATACGTGCTTTTGCAATTGTTGTGTTCACTTATATGGGTTTTGAGTTTCCAAACACCTCTTAAATTGATCAAGATCCTATCATCTTTTGAGCCATGTATAAATTGTGGCATTAGATACCCCACTAAAGATGAAAGCACCAAAGTTTAGTGTTTATTGATGCAACATCTTCGAAGATCGAAGAAAAGGAAAAGTTGTTAGGTTTAAAGTTTTATAATTTTCTAACTATTCTTTTTTTTTTCTTGTAATTAACTATATGTAACATTAAAAATGAAAAATATGAATTAAGATAATAAAAAATACTCTAAATTAAGAAAATTAGATTTTTATATACTTAATTGAATTAAAGAATATATTTATCATTTAATATAAAAACATAATTATATGTATATTATTCAATAGTATACTTTTTAATATTATATTGTATTAACATAAATAATTTACTAGATTTTATTACTATATTTATGTATAATATAGCTTCGATACTATAATTATAATATACTTTATTTTCTTATGTATAATAAATATGATTTTATGTCTAAAGACATAGATAATGATAAATCCCTTACCTTTATGGAGGAAAGTGTTTAATGAAAATAAACATAATTAAAAAGCAAGGTTTCTTCATCTTTCTTTAATTACTTTGATTAGTTTTTTTTTTAAATAAATTCTAGACTCATGTTTGGATCTTAGGTCTTATGTTTAGTTGGTTTGTTGATGGCTCCACCTCTTTTGAAGGTGTCACCATCTAAAGGAATGAAAGAGGTTAGTAGGAGTTTAGTCCAAAAAGTGTCCTCACCACACCCCTACTTTTGCTAAGAAAACCCCTTCAAAGTGAAAAATAAGAGTATCTTAGAAGTGGAGAAGAAAGCATTTTGAAGTGGGGACCATCATGCACACTTGGAGAAGAGAAAATGCACTTTTTATGATTTTAAAAATGATTTGAGAGCAATCTCTCACCTACCTCATCATTAGGTTTCTAGAAAGATATTTTATGATTTTGCTAATAAGTTGTTCATCTTTGTATTATTACTAGAAGGTCCCTCTCTTGGACTATTTAAGAGAACATTCTTCCCGCTTCCCGCTTGTAAAGGATTATTGAATGAAGAAGTAAAGTTATTATATCAATTTTTTTGTTGTGAGTTTCCCTCTTTGAGAGTGAGTTATCCCTTAGTCTTATCTTGAATTTTGTTTAAGTGACGACAACCACCACTCATATTGGATTGGTCTATCACCCATCCTCTTCCCTCCCCTTTCTTTTCTATATTTGCTTCTTTTTGTTTCAATTCCTTTATGTTCTTACGTTCACTGCGATGTTATGTTTATATTCTTCTCATTTTGTTCTTTTCTTTGTTATTTTGAATTCATCTTCTCTTCTTTTTTTGGAATCTCTATAAAATGAACATTCACATCTAGATAACTTTTGTTATTTAAATGATGAGTGGAATCTTCTTGAGACTTTCTTAAACAATATAAATACAAACACAAACACATTGTCCTCTAATATAAAGAAGAGTAACTCTGATAATAAAACATAATTTTCTTTTGGAATTATTAATTATAATATACTAAATTTTTATGTAATATAAAAATAAATACTATTGTTTTTTTATCCTTATATAAATTAAAGTCGATATAACATAATTTTCTTTATAATATGAAGTTAAATAAGGAAAAATGATCTTATATGACATCAGCTCTTAGTCTACAAAATTAGTGTGCATTATTTAAGCACAATCAGCACCTCAGCAATGAATCAATGTCCACGATAAATGAAATTGAAATGATGATTTACAAAGTGTCATAAAGTTTTTATAGATTAACCTTTTTATAAATATTTATACATAACGTAAAATTAATGTATTCATAAATTAAATATTATGTTTTAGGAAAAAAAAAAAACATATACGAAATTTTTAATAAATTAAATTGTATGTGATATTATTTTAACTTACGAAATAAATACTTTTTTATTTTTATCATGCAGATATTTATGGGAAAGCTTTGAAAGCTGAAGCTTTAATGGTGGACACAAGTATGAAATGATAGAACAGGTTAATTCAATAAAATAGTTATAAATAAATTACAAATGGTCTAGGCCCAATCGTGCCCTTGTTTCTGAAGCAGTTTCTCCCTGCACCTCCATAACTTTTTTCTTGCACCCACATAATTGTTTTTCTCATTTTGCCATTTTCATATTGTACAATCTAGAAGTGATCTCTTGACTTCCGAGAGCTATTTTTCCTTTAAAAAAATATTTCTTAATTATATAATTTGGAAGTCTAAAGTGAATTTCTGATTGTGTAATTCATAAACTATTTTCTTTTTTGAAATGACTTCTAAATAATACAATTAAAGATTTATTTGGCTTTTGAATTACACAATACGCAAGTCACTTTTAACTTTCAATGTCTATAATTCGAAAGCAAATTTCTGAAAAAACAAAATACTATTATAGACTCTTAAAAGGTAGAATATGAGAAAACAATTATGAAAATGCAAAAAGAAAGTTATAGAGGTGAAGGAAGTAACTTCATGTTATATCAAGTACCTTCTATATTACAGTAGTTATGGTGTGGACAAATTGATAAAAATAATTGAATATTATTGTAGAATTTATTTTCATTATTTTTATTATATTTTTTATTGTCATTGTAATTTTTTTTATCAATTTATAGTCTTAGTAATATTTTTGTTCGCACTTTGAGTCAGTCATTTAAAAAATTGTAAAAACTAAAATCAATTTATTCACATAAGACAAAGACGGAGATAAAAAAAATAATGTATTAAAAGGACTAAAAGAAAATAGTAAGGACAAAAAAAAAGAAATTTTGCTAGGATTGTTGAAAACATAGTTTTAGGAAATAACTGTTTCGGTCAAAGGTCAAATAAGGTGTAAAATAATCTTAGATCGAAGATAAAAAGAAAGAAGTATTTTAATTTTAGATAATGACTCTCTTAGGTCAAAATAATTTTGTCATTTGACCATGGGCGTAACACTCTTGTTTATAATAAACAAGTTGGGTACAATTTGTGTAAATATACATAATCAAATACTTTCAAATAATCTAATCAAAAGATAATTAGTAAATAACAACAATAATATCTCCTAATCTGTTTTATATTCATCAAATGTAGATGAGATTTTTCTCCAAGATTCTCCTTTATATTCTCGAATACTCTCCTCTCAATTTTACCTTCCTACAGGGAGGTCGGTCCTAGGATGACATCCTCGCAAATCTTGAACCATCAACCAGCTACCCCCAATGACGTCGATTCAAAGGAGACAACCTTCTGGCTTCTTGCAATGACCTCGGTTTTGTGGAGACGTGTTTTCTAACTTGAATTTTCGCCTAATTCCTTGACCTATTGAATACCTCGGTTTATTGGAGATCTTCTCCATCCCATAGGGAAAAAAAAACAAAACAAAAACACACACAATAAGATAACATATATTTAAGCCTTTAAAAATAACTTTGGTATTAGAATCTGTTTTTCTTTTACCCTTAGAAATTATTTTCATTGTATATTGTTAGTTTCTTTAAACAAGAGTATTATTAATTAGGACAGTGATATTATGACTCTCATATTTTATGACTCTCATATTTTAGTTTTCCTTCTTTACTCTCTGACGTAGCTTGGTGTGAATCATTGATTAATGTACCACTATCTTTTTCTTTGAAAAAATCAATAGTCCATATTACGTCACACGTCAGGAAGTAAAGAATGAAAATTAAAGTATAATTTTCCTATTAATTATTCAATTTAACTCATCTAAGTGACTCAATCTTCTATTAATAATAGGAATTATAGGATAATTTGACAATATAATATAATTGAATCCAACTTAGGTTGAATTTTCTTTATATTTAAGTCAAACCCAATCAAAATTAATCAACTCATTTTCCTATAAGTTAAGTTCTGTAATGGGTTAACACGTTTTGTTTTTTCTCACCTTGCATGAAGCTCTCGCATAGGATTGATTCATCTATTTTTCTTCACAAATAACTTTCAAATCTTGAAATCCTATCTTTAAAATACCAATGGAGATTTTCCTTAATCTTTCTATGCAAGAAAATTTTTAAATAATGATAAACTTTAAATCACTGTAGTAACCAATTTAGATACCAATTTGTAAATTAAAAATTATTGATAATTAAAAAAAATATTATAAATAAAAAATTATAATTAATCTTTAAATCGATAATTAAAGTAATTTTTATTACTCACTAAAATAATTTTGGTTACCAAAAAGAATTAGTATTTAAAACTAAAACATTAATAACTAATGTTAATAATTAATTTAAAGATCAATTCATAAGAGAAATTATTTTAATTATTAATAATTTTAATTTATATACTGGTCTTTATTTAAAATTTTTTGTAATGTCTAATAAAATTATAGACTAATTTAAAAATTAATTTTTTATAATCAAGATTTCAACTCATGTCTGAGATCAATTTAAAATTTAACTCATAAAGTAATTCTAATTTTATATTTACAATAGAATTATTTTATACAATAATAATAATTTATAAATTGATATTTAAATTAATTATCATGAAATAATTATTTTTTATCAATAAAATTATTATTTAAATATTTATTTTAACAATAATATGATACTTAAAGTAAGGTTAATTTACTAAGTTTTGTTTTTTTTTTTTTTACGAAATGTCCCTAAACAACAGTGAAATTCGAAAGATTTTTCACTCTCAAAGTTCAAAATTCACCCAAAAAATAAAGACAAGCTGCATCAAAAGACACACTCTCTGCAAAGAAAATGACAACATCAAGCTCTTTTCCTACAAAATTCAGAGTAACCTACTTTTTACGCCAAATAGTGAAGTCACTCCAATAGAAAAAAATAAAATAAAAATAAAGCATAATAGGTAATACTAGTTGGTAAAATTCATTTAATGCATTTCATAAAAGTAACACAGTGTATTTAATGCAAAACATTCAAGTCTTTAAATATTCATCATTGTAAACATGCAAAGACAAAGAAAGAAGAAGAATAAGATATTGAAGAATTAGCAATTACAAGCTTTCTTTCATGGAAATATGTTTTATACTTTTTTTGTGAATAACTCTCTTCTCACTTTCACACAGAAAGATTTTTTAAAGTTAGTGTGTTATAATTTCTATTGTCTTTTAATATGTAAACCCTAAGTTTAAAGTAAACTAATAAAACTTAATTTATTATTTTGTATATAGGTTGATGAAAAAAAAAAGAGCACTCATCTCATGTAGTTAACTTAAAAAAACTGAGTAAAAAAAAATATTCATATTATAATTAAGAGTGACTTTTGGAGAATTCTCATGTTTAATAACTATTGGTACATAGAACTTAACCCGTTTGATTAAGACGTAAGCATATTCTCAAGTTAGATGAATAAGAATAAAATATGTGTTTATTTTTATTATTCAACCTAATCCTTAAATTGGAATTTTCTGTCTGTGAAACAAAAAACTATTGTTACCATATATATATATATATATATATATATATATATATATATATATATATATATATAGAGAGAGAGAGAGAGAGAGAGAGAGAGAGAGAATATATATATATATATATATATATCTTAATTGCAAAGGACCTACTTCCTAGGCAGAAAAATAAACCCTTATAAGTTATGACTACTTTTTTCTCATTTATTTTTAATAAATTTATGCATCTTAAGTTAAATTAATAAGCTTTAAGTTTATTAAATTTAATTCAAGAAGAATAAGTTTATCATACAATAAAATAAAATTTATAAAGTTTTCTAATGTATAGATTCTAGTAAAACTATAGGTATTTTCTCCATTAAATAAAAAATAATGAAGTAAATGTACGTAAGTGGGCCATGTTCACAAATTGATAGAGAAAAACTATTTTACTAACAAATTATCCATTTTAAATATTATTTTCTAACATTGAGGGATTTTGCGAGTAGATGCAAGGATACAATTTATTGCCATCCTAATAGTGTCTTAAGAAATTAAAAAGAAGAGAACTTTGTTTGTTAAAAATTATATACGAGCACACATAATATTATAAAATATATATTTGTGTACATTTTAATAATAATAATAATAATACAAGTTTATTTCGTTAACTAGTTGTCTAAATATTTTTAAGGTAATTCTTATGACACCATCAAATGCTTTGATCTTCATTCAGGTGTGCTCTCATTTTAGTTTTTAGTTATAAAAGAATATTTTTTTAATTAAATAATAATATTTTATTTATTTCTATTTTAATTTTAGTCTAACATATTAAATAATAGTTTTTTCTATTAATTATATAAATGCATGATTACTCTGAAAAAGGATAATTTTGTCAAATAATATAACACTATCAGAAAAACATAACAAAACATATTATAATATATTTAAAAATATATAGTAAATCATTAGTATTATTGTATGCAAAATGTATACTCTTGAATACTTTACTAAAATATCGTAATGTAGTTTATCAATTATTGTATGATCAAAATAAAATAAATTAATTGACAATTCATTTATGATAATTGAATTATTACTCTTCATTAAAATAAACTATATGTTACTATTAACTTAAGTATATGATTTCACAAGTCATATGAGTATTACGAGCTCATAAAATTATTTACGATCTTATTGATAAATATTTGTATTTAAAAAAAAAGTGAAATTATTGTTTTACAATTTGATAAAAAAAACGATTTCTTAATGAAAATATAATCTCTTTCTAGATTTGGATTATACTCTATGAACTTTAAATATTATTTATGAACTAAACAATTAATTATGAAATTAACAATAGCCAAAAATTAAAAACTACATCTAAATATTAAATATTGGAAGGATAACTAGTCCATTAAAATGCTGAATAAAGATGTTAAAATTAAGGTTCAAATAGTCTGATAGTACCGACTCTCGTTCAGATATATTAGTTTGGTACTCACGTTTAAAAGTGTGTCAATCTAGTTTCAACTTTTGAAAAAACGTTTTAATCAGATTCCTTTCACCAAAAATTATTAAAGTCGTTAACTTAATTCGTGACTTTTACCACTAAATTTTAATATAAATATCAATACTTAATTTTGTAAGTCATTTTAAATATCCAATGGCGGATTATTATGGTGGCCCCCCAAAAATTTTGAAATTTTTTTTACAATAGGTATTTTCATTTTTTTTATTATAGATATTAAGTATTTTAATTTTATTTTGTTATAAATATTAAATCAAATATTTTATTTCTTTTATAAACATAATAATTAATACTAATAAATAATAAAATATAAAATCAAATATAATAAAGAATAAAGATTAAAAAGATTTATCATAAAATTTTTTATTATTTGTTTTCATTATAGGTTGTATTTTTCATAAATTGTTCTTATATTTCATTCTCATCTGTTTTCTTTTGTTTCTGAAAATTAAAATATCTATTATTTTTTCTCTTATTTCTCCTTTATTCTCTTCCATCCTCGAGGAAGAAAAGAATAAGGTAATTCTTTCGTCTCACTTGATAGTGAAATATTAGTTCAATAATTTATTTAATGAGCCTCTTTTATATGTTTATGCCTTGAGTTTCTTACAAATTGTTCTCATCTTCCATTCTTACCTATTTTATTTTGTTTCTGAAGAGAAAAAGATCAATTATTTTTGCTCTCATATCTCAAATGTTCTCTTCCATCCTCAAAGAAATAAAGAAGAAGTTAATTCTCTTTTGTCTCACTTCATAGTGAAATATTAGTTTAATAATTTATTTAATGAGTCTCTTTTATATTAATTTTTTATTTTATGAACGTAGAAGAAAAAATGATTGTATTGTGTGTTTTTTATAATTGAATTTTAAGTGTGGTTTGATTATCATCGAATTTTCTTATGGTATTAATGTCTCTCAATTTTTTATTAGATTATGATAAATCATTTTTCAGTATTATTATTATTTTAAATAGATATATTGATGAAGAATAAAAAAATAGATTCATTTTTATTGTGTTAGTGACAATAATGAAATGTATAAATTTTAGATGTATTATTTTGGCTCCCCCAACAATGTTGGTCAAGATCCGCCACTATAAATATGTTAATTGTGTTAATAATGTTTTGCTGGAAAGGACCTAATTGAGACATCTTCTCAAAAGTTAGAGACTCAATTAACACATTTTTAACCGTGGATACTAAAATAACACATTTTTAACTAATTAAACCTAAAATTAAAATGGAAACACGTAATGCATTTTGTTTGGTAGCTTGTCTTCTCCCTCTCCATCCTCTTAATGGAGTGTTTCCTTTAACTTTTGAACACATTATCATTTCCAAGACTAAATTTAATGACGAACCTTTAAAAAAATTTTCTTAAATACTACCCACTACTATAAAAATATTATCGTAATTTGACTGATTAAAATATTATAAAATAAGAAATGCTGATGTTCAATCATTTATTATTTTTTAAAAGGAAAAAATTATTAAAATGTTTTGATAACAAGCTCCCGTAAAATTACTACAGGGAAGAGTTTTTATTGAAAACATTTACAAACGTATTAAAAAATATATTTATTTTCGTTTATAACAATATATAATAGAAACTCTCTTGTTCTATTTGTAAAAATGTTTTCTTATTTTATTTTTAAAATTATAATATAAAAAATATGTAAAAAAAGGTTGATATTAAGGGTGGTATTAGATAGGTTGGCTTACTATGTGTTGAATTAATAAATTATTAATTCAATCCAGCTCACTTTTTGGTGAGTCAAAAATTTTGTAATCCAACGTAGGTTGATGGATTAGGGGATTGACTAACTAACGAGTGTTTTGTTTTTTCAATTTATTTTATATATTTATTGTTGTACAATGAAAATGAATTGAGTTTATTCATTTTTTTATAGTAATGGAATCAAAGTGTTTAGTTAATTCTCCAAATATTATTATTAGGGATCACAATGTGGGGCGAGCTATGCAAGTTGACTTTCAGACCCGCAAGAAAAAGTGTGGGACAGGCTGAGTATTTTTAGCTCATTGATTCGCTTAGATCTATCCTGCATAACTCGTAATTCGTGTGGGTCAACGACAAGTTGATTCGCATAGCCCGCATTGATTGAAGTTCTTAACATCCAACATTGTTAACACAACATGGGTTGGGGCCAAAAAAGCCCATAAGGCCAAAAAGCCTCCTATTAGAGAAGTTCATAAGGTCAAAAATCCCACAAAAGCCTTATAGGCCAAGGTCAACCCATGGGCTTTCTTCTTAAACATGAAAATATATTAATTTTTAAAATGTATTACTAAATTTTCAGTCGGGTCGATCCATCTAGACCCTCGGCTCGAGTTGGGTCGTTCGGCCCGACAAACCCATATGGCCCGTCGGCCTGGGTTTGTCTGTCCAGACTTTCCACTCGTACCAGCCCATAAGCCTGTTTGACTCTATTGGCCCATCTCATTCTGTTTGAATTGTCGACCCAGGCCAAGCCGTTCAACTCATCGGCACAGGCCGCCCTGCCCGAACTGTCGCCCCTGGCCTACTCGTCTAAATTGTCGCCACTGATCGGCCCGTCCCAGCCTGTCTAGACCGTCAACCTGGGCACACTCGTCCTGGTCCTTCCTATTTTGTCTATCAACTTTGGTTGACTCGTCCTTTAGTGCGAGCTAACCCATCTTGGTTGTGGGTCCAGGATGATTGGTCTTAGTTGTTTGCACGTCTTTGTCTTTGGCCTGACCCAGCCTGTCATTCTTAATCTTTGGTTCGGACCAGCCCGAAAAGGCTAGGCTTGATGTTTGACTTATACTCTAAAGATTCAAAGTATTGTTTTTAGATGGGTCAAACTCATCTTAGCCTTGGCCCTAACCCCACTTGAGATGAGGCTTTGGGGGTTAAGGCTTTTATTTGGCCCCCTCCTTTAAAAACATGTTTTTGGTCTCTTAATTTTCACTAAAAATTGAAATTACACTCTTTGAAACTTTGAGGCAATTTATTTTCCCATCTTTAGAAATATGTGAATTTAATTTTTTTAATCAAATTTTATTAAATTTATTTGACATTTCAAATATATTTCTCAGCTAACATCAAAGTGAAAATGTGTCAAACAATGTAAACAACTCAGATGTTATTATAAAACGAGTTTGAAATGTCAAATAAACTTAATAAAATTTGGTGAAAATGACTAAATTCACGTATTTTTAAGGTTGGAAGACTAAATTAGGTCAAAGTATTTTTCATTGAAAGTTAAAGGACCAAATCATATTTAACCCTAAAAAAAATAAACCGAAAAGAAAAATTTAGTCCATAATCAAAGTATTAAAGACAAAAATACCTCTTGATGATATATTTTCTTAAAAAAATCAAATTTTGATGATATATTTTTTTGAAAGATATAAAATTGAAACTAGATAAGACGCAAGAACTCATGCTAAATTTAGCACAAAAAAAATTATTTGGAAACTAATTTTATTTACATCACTTGTCAATATTGTTATAACACATCCTTTATAGATTATTATTGCAGTTAAAAAATGTTTGGACATATAGTAAGGTTTTTGTTTGGTAGTGTTTTCTTTTTTATCCATCATTATCTTATATATATATATATATATATATATATATATATTAACCTTATACAATTTAAAAAATTATAAATAATAAAGCGTGAATGATAATAAATGTCAACTTTTAAACTTGATGTTTATAATATTATAAAATTAACTAACATTAATAATCATGTGCACATTCAAGTTCAGTTTATAAAGGGTTCTGAATCATATAATAAAGAATAACATCGGTCTATACTTTTCAAGTTTGTTGCATAAAATATTATTTAATTGAGAGATTGGACTTTCTAACATTATACTTTAGTTTTAATAAAATAAAATATAAATTTAAGTAGAAACTTATACATATGTTTTTTTTATGTTTTGTCTAACATAATTAATTTAATTATTATTATTTTATCATAAAATACAGATGTAATATTAATAACATAATTACGTATAATATTATACCAAATAATATACAACAACCTTATATATTTTACAATACTTTTCACATATAGGTGATATATTTTTCATCCTGCATTCTACTAATGCTAGGAGGAGAAAAAAATAATATGTATTTACTTTTCTTTTTCATTTGGATATATATTACTAGACTTTTAATCGGTAAGAGAAAACAAGTTAATAAGATGATTAACATGAATCATGGGTGACATAAAAAAGGTGACCACTATAGATCCTTGTATGAAGAAGGGTATGGCTAGAGTTGCGACAAAAGTGAGGACTGAACTTCTTGTTCTCTGGAAGACCACCGAGTTATTAACCACATTTGTTTGCGAAATTAGGTATATCTATCTAATTAAAGTGAGATTGTCAAATATTATTTTTCATATACAAACAATAAAATACAAAAGTGAGACAAATATCTTGTATAATCACAAAATATCAATATAAGTTAAAAAGAAAGAAAAAACATTAAGTTAAAAAGAAAAAAAAACATTGAAATCCACCGACTTCATTTTTTGTTATACTTTGTAAATATTTGAATTAATTTTATAGTAGGTAACCCAAAAACATCTTATCTTAAGTAAAACTTACTCATTTAAATCCTTAATGTTATACCAACAACTACACTGATCAAATCTATATTTATAGTTGCCATAAACAAATAAAATAAAAAATATCTTAAACCAAACAATATAATTAATTCAATAAATAGAACCCAGGAATAACAAATATATTAAATAAATAAGACAAATAAGACTTCTGTGAAAATGGAGGTATATATAATCTAAAATAAGGTTAGAGATACCTAACTTAATATAAATATATAAATTAAAATAACTATGAATAGATAATAAATAATAAAATAAAAAATAAAATAATAGATGTCTATGTTTTTATCTCAAATTGTAGCATATTTCCTTTCTTCGGTTTACTTTGTACTATTATGCTTTTCTTCTAACTTTGCTCTTTTTGTTTTTTTGTTAAAAATACTCCCTTAGTCCTTGTTTTTGTACCAAAATCTCAATTTGATCCTCATATTTTTATTAGTCTCAATTAGGTTCACATTTTTGTAAATTAGTAACAATTAAGTCCGTTCTCTTAGTATGAAACTAACACCGTTAAGTAGGTGTCACATGTCATCTTCTCGTTTCTTTGAATTTTTTAATTTTTTTAAAATTTTTTAATTTTTTTTTAAATATTTATGCCACATGTCACGTCTGTAGTGTGCCACGTGTCAATCTAATATGGTGACACATGTCAAATTATTGTATGAATCTCAATTTGGTCTTCATATTTGTTAATTTTATTTGATTTCAGTCCTAATTTTTTTAAAAAAATTTCAATTTCATGCACTCCAAATTTAGACCAAAATTTACTTTTATATAATGTTATAATTATTTTTATTAAAATTGATATTTAAAAAAAAATAAAAAATTCAAAAAAATGAAAAGTTGACACGTGACACCTACTTAACGGTGTTAGTTCCATACTGATGAAAAGGACCTAATTGTCACTGATTTATAAAAATGTGGATCTAATTGAGACTAATAAAAATGTGAAGATCAAATTAAGATTTTGGTAAAAAAACGAGAACCAATAGAGTATTTTAACATTTTTCTTTTTACTGATTCTCCCCTGTTGTCCACTATTTTTCACCCTTTCACATTCCTCTTATGTTAATATTTATAGGAGTAGTAGCTATGATGCATCGATACTTCCACTTGGGTCACGTATCCGTATCTGATACGCATCCATGTCCGATATGTATTCGTGTCTGATACTTTATGATACTTTATCGATATTTATTAATGAAGTATCTAATTTATAAAGTCATAGTACACTATAAGAAAATTTTTGAATAATGACAAATTTTAGTGACAACAAATATTTAGTCACTATACAGTGACCAATTTAGGTACCAATTTAAAAACTAAAAATTATTAACAACTAAAATAATTCCAAACAATTATAATTGATCTCTAAATTGATAATTAAAATAGTTTTTATTATGAATTGGTTTCTAAATTAGTTACTAACATTATTTACCAATATTTTGACTACCAAAATAATTGGTTTCTAAATTGTCCACTAACATTAGCTACTAACAATGATATATTTATTATGTTTTTAAGAATTATTGTACACTTTTCAATATTTATATATCATGAATCTATCATGTATCATATCCTATTATTTTCAAAATAAACGTATCAATTGTTAGCAAGTTTGCATAAAATTGATAAAAGCATAAAATAAAAGGATTTCCTTGAGGCGTGTAAAAACACTGTCCTTAAGGATTTATCCGCAATATATGCAAAAACCCCCCAGGATACAACAGGAACATCTCGGATATATCCCGAGGATAACAAAAACTAGCAAGATAAACTCTTTAAAGAATAAGTAACCCAAGATATAAGAGAAGAGAGAAAATGAAGAAAATAAGAAAAGGAGAGATGAAGAAGGTTATGTTTTTGGAAGAGGATTTAAGCTCCTATTTATATATGATGAATGGATTTTAAAAAAATCCATGCTCAGTAACTGAAGCCTGGTGTGAAAAATAATATCCCATAAAATGTGGATGTGGGATCAACATGTGGTGGAGATCTTGCTGCAATGGCATGCACCATCCTAAAAAGGAGGGAGACTTGCTAACGTTGCAACAACTTCAATGCTATTATTATTTCAATATTATTATAAATATATAACAATCCTCCACATATTGCAAAAGATAAGAGATAGAAAGAAAGAAAGAAAATCCCGGGTCTCAACTAAGATGTAATGCATCAAAGTTGGTATAACAAGTTATATGAACCAGTCTTAGATTGAGAAACTTAACACACAGTGTAGTTGGTATAGCAAGCTATATGAACCAAGGACACTTGATGTGTGTTAGTGGTTTATCAATCACAATACACCCCCACAATTCTTGCTGTTATCGTGTGTTCGTTACTAGGCCATGTGTGTGCCCAATATTCATGAGTGCTCTAGAGATCATGCCAAGATCTCATGCAAGCGGCCCCACTTGACACTCATATAGGTGCTGCAAATTATACACCACCCATAAGGGATATGAAAATCATTAAAACTTTGTCTAAGTTAAAATTCTTACACCTTAGAGAATTTTAATTACAAAGTTTAACCTCTCAACAATGCAGTCTCTAGCACTTTCACACACACACACACACACACCATAGGATTGGACATAATTGATTAAAATCAATCAATTTAGTGCTATCAGAACTAACAAGTGACTTGTTCTTACCCATATGAACCTTATTCATGGGATCTCCAATCACAAAGGTTGGGTTACCATCACTTGTTTGTTTCAAGTGGCTCAAGTCTCATTCCTTTCGATGTTTCTATAATCATCTTTCATCTTAGGGTTTTGTCAGAGGATTCGCAAAATTTCATTTTGACTTCATATAATCAATGAAAATTGTTCCACTCTTTAGTAGCTACTGCCGATTGGCAATCACAATGTATTTTCATTTCTATTGCAATGTTAGCTAAAGAGTTTGTCAACTACTCAACTTCACTATCAACCATCTCAAGAGCAACAACCTCGTATTTCATTGTTGATCTAGCAATCATTGTTTATCTGACTGATTTCCATGTAATCACACTACTACCAAGTGTGAATACATAACCACCAGTGGATTTTTTTCTCACTTGAATCAGAGATTCAGTTAGCATCATTGTACCATTCTAGTACAATGGGAAATCCATTATATTCAATGGCATATTCCATTGAATCTCTTAAGCATCTCTTATAAGTCTCAATATTCCTAATTAGAATACTAAGTGTATCTTCTCAGTCTACTTACTGCATATAAAAATATCATTATAAATTTTATATTAAAATTAAATTTTGTATAAATTTTGGGAGGAACAAAATTACTCAATTTTAAACAAAATTGGGATTAAATTGGACAAAAATAACGAACATAGGGACCAAATTGAATATAAAACATTTACTCCAAAATGTGGCAAACTGCTGGATTGACACATGGATATTTAAAAAAAATTAAAATTAAAAAAAACTAGAAAGCGACATGTGGTGATCATTGTTCATTACCGTTAGTTATTTAAACAGTGTAAGAAAAAAATGACCAAATTGAATAAAATTGACGAAAATTTCTCTTTGAACGAAAAAACAAAATTAGGACTAAAATGACAAAACTGAACCAAAATTAAGACCCAAAAAGTATTTTAACCTTTTTATTTGTATGTATTTTTTTTAAGAAATGGTGTCATTGTTATTTATCACTTTCTATGATGCACAAATATGATACATATGTTGGAACAATGCGTATCTGATATACCATTTCGTTAATTTTGAAAATAATAAAATATAATATGTAATATATGCATATTGAAAAATGTACAATAATTCTTAAAGCATGATAAATATATTATTGTTATTGCATGAATCTAAATTAAAACCACGTGTATTAAAGTTATCAACATAAAAGGTTATAAATTATTGTTATCATAAAAGTACTACAACTTTATACAAAATTCTTTTAATCAAATTTTGTTAAGTTTATTTGATATTTCAATTGCATTTCAAGGTTGTATTTGAGTTGTTCATATTGTTTGACACATTTTCGCTTTAATGTTAAGTCAAATACTAGAATGCAACGCACTTGAAATGTCAAATAAACTTAACAACATTTGTTTAAAAGAACTAAACTCATGTATTTTGAAAGATAAATGACTAAGTTGGTCTAAAGTTTCAAAATGGACTAATTTCAAATTTTACTGAAAGTTAAGGGACCAAAAAATATTTATCCCTAATAAGTATTAGTAAAGTATCCTAACATATCACATAAGAATATGTGATCCAAATTAAAATATCAGTGTGTTAAGTTGAAATTTAGATGGTTAATTAATTTGTTTATTAATTTTCTCATTTCTTTTATAAGAGTGTGTTAAGCAAGTAGTTAGAATATATTAAAAAAGAAGGAAGACACTTATATGAAAATGAAAAAACAAGAATAGTGACCAAGTTAACAAGAAAATACTTAAACAAAAAAAAAAAAATTTTGAACGCTCAATAAAATAATTCTTTTTGATAACAATACCCAAATTTTAAAGGTAATTAGAACTAAACTAAATCTTCTAAATAACAAATAAAATTATTAGTATCCAAATCTATCAAACTAATATTGGATTAATTTGTTCAAATTTAAAATAAAAATTGTTGAAATAAGTAAATTTTAAAATAACTACTTATTTAAAAAGTAAATAAGATGTGTACCTGTAATAAACAGAAAACTTTTTATTTTAAAATAAACATATTAGACAACAATAAAAATAATGAAATCTAATAATTTTATTGAATAGGTTTTTTTTTTTAAAAAAAAATAAATTTACACAATCTCATCCATTATGTAAGTTTATTACCATACTTTTTCTCTCCAACAACAACCTTCCCACAAAATTTTAGTGTTGTCATTGCATTTACCATTTTCATCACCAAAGTATGTTATCAACTCCTTTTAAGGCATGACTTAGAGTCATGGAACCATCATGAAATATAATATGAAAATCTAATTATTGCCATCAATACACATATTTATCAAATTACTCTTCTTTGCATTGAATACAATAATAATAATAATAATAATAATAGAACTATTTTTCTTCCAAATAACCCAAACAATTGCAAAATAAAAATTGTAATTGTATGTGTATAATTTGTCCTCCTCCTCCACTATTGCATCTCGTACTTATACATTTCAATTGGGAAGTTCTTCAATGTTGTTATAGTATTTTCTTAACAAAAGCTTGAATCTTCATCAACACATCTAACGAAGCAATTTCTTTTCATTAGTTTTAAATATTTTTTACGGTTTTAATATCGTAAAGATCCAAGTAAATTTTTATATTACGCATATAAATACTTAGACTTTATCTTTTTTTATGCATCTTTTCTTCAACTTAACCTAAATGATTGATCAGTTGTTCTTTTATGAAAAAAAATATTTAAAAATTAAATAAAAACAGAAAAATTTATATAATTTTTTTTATAAAATAAATATTTTGTTGTTATTATTACGCTATCTTATCTCTAAATCTTATATCAGAATTTTGTATCGTCGATATAAATTCTTTCTATCCTCGATCAGAAAACCATGTCTTTATTACTGTCAAATAATACAAGCACCTCCTCAATTAACGAATGAATGTGCATGGATATCACTCCGCCCAAGTAACTAATGTAATATTCGATAAAAACATCATAATGGTCCAAAATTCTGACAAAATATCACATGTATCGCTAAGTAAAGTTGAAATTTTCGATCGATAGAAAAATATCGGGCAATTTTAATTAGATACTATAAAACTCGAATGAAAATTACCGTCTAATTTTATATGATTTTATAGGAAGAAACGTATAAAAGTTACCTAATATTAACTTGAATTAACCTCTTAAAAATATATTTGAAGATGAGATAAAATTAAGTAGAGATAGATAAGATGAGATGTATTAAAAATATTAATTAAAACCATAAATTATATCTTGTCATCAACATTAATGAGTGTTTTTTTGTTATGACAGTTAAAAGTGAGATTATTTTTTATTTGGGGAATTTATTTTACAATTTTGTCTCGAAGACAAAAAAACGTCATTACACGCTCTTTCACGTCATTAAATTGAGCGATTTTTTTATGTATAAAATGCGAGGAGTTGCCATTTGGCTTTGCATCTTTTCATTCTCTCTATTTCTCAAATCTCTCTTTCGTTCACAAGTCACACAAATCCACCTTTGATTGTCTTTCTTCGACCAACGCACGAATGCACAAACACAAAACACACACTTATGTTGTGAAAGCTTTGTTCATCACCTATAGCTTCTTCTGATTTTCGCTCCAAAAACCCATTTTTCAATCTCTCACTCCCCTCTCACAGATCGCTGTATCTCTCTCCGACACACGAAAGAAAAAAAGGTTCTTCTCTTCTCTTACTCACGCGCTTTTATTCCTTACATCACACTCTTTCTTTTCCATTGTGTTTTCCTCTTCAAATTTTGGATTTTTATCACTGCATGTGGGAAACAAATACTGGGTTTGTGGTGGGTTTGATCTCACACCCTTTTGTCTCTTCAAATATTTTCAGGATACCTTTCTTTTCCTTTCGGTGTTTCAATAGTGATGCTCAATTGGTTGCATGCAAATGGGTTTTCCTTCAAGTTCTTCGTTGAAAGATTTGATTTTGAATTCTGGGTGTTTTTCTTCGTTGTCTTCGGTCTCTGAATTGATCTTCTTATGATGAACTTGTGTGCCTTTCAATTTTTATGTTCTGTGTCCATGCCTTGTGGGAAAATGGGCCCTGGTATTTTAATGCTGAAGTTTTAGAGGGCATTGGCGTGTTTCGAATATGGGGTTTTGGGTTTCGTCGGAAATTTTATTTACTTGACTGTTTCTCAGAGCTTGCATGCAAGGGATCAATGCTCTAATAACCCTTTTTGAAGTGATATGAATTGTTCTTTTTATTTTTCTCCAAGAAGGGTACCTGCAAGGTTTCGTGTTGTCATTTGCTTGAGTTTAACTGTGCTCCATTGGATTTTAGTCTGACATTTTCACTTGGTTTTATCTTCTTGCCCTTCTAGACTTTATCCTCTGTTTCAAATTCAATTTCATTTATGATCTCGGTTATATTTCATTTTTTCTTTTTTTTTTCCTCAATATATTTTTTGTTGTGAATAAATCGTGAATCAGACTAACAACTTTCACCATTTTCATGTTTGTTTGCTTTCATTTTTAGAGGAAATGAAATGTACCTTGCATCCTGCTGCTAGATTACAAGATCTCTCATTTTTTCTCTCCTTTGACTGGTTTGAGCCATGCGTTATGTATTTAAAATTATTTTTCTCATGGGAAATCGCAACTCTGCCAGCTGCATGTACATGTAATCATGTTTGACACAAAGTTTTGGAAATTTTCTTGCTTTGTTGCAATTGACGGTTTCCTTTAGTGTGCCGGAATGCATGTTAGGCATGTAGATTATTATGGATTCTAAAAGCTTATGCGTTTTCACTACAAACAAGGTGGTGTTGATTTCTTTTATTTATCAGTTTCTGATTTTCTGGGGCAGGATTGAAGATGTGGACTAGTTGCTTTCAGACTTATGTGTGAGCTGAATTATTGTTAACAGTTATACTGTAATCGGTAAATGGGGACCCAAACGATGGGATCTCAAGGTGGTGGTAAAGACAGTAATGGAAAACAGTCACAAGTCCAGCCCCTGGTGCGGCAAAACTCAATGTACAGTCTCACACTGGATGAGGTTCAGAATCAATTGGGTGATCTAGGGAAGCCGCTAACTAGTATGAACCTTGATGAGCTTCTGAAAAATGTGTGGACTGTTGAGGCAGGCCAGGCAGCTAGTATGGACAATGACGGCGCGGCACAGGCCGGTCAAGCTGCTCTGCAGCGTCAGGCGAGTATGTCACTGACCGGAGCACTGAGCAAGAAGACAGTGGACGAGGTTTGGAGAGACATCCAACAAAACAAAGTCATGGAGGAGAAGAGGTTCCGTGACAGACAGCCTACTTTGGGAGAAATGACTTTGGAGGACTTCTTGGTGAAAGCAGGAGTTGTTACAGAAACAACTTCTAACCAAAAGAACGTCGACGCCGGTAGTGTATCCACACCAGCGCCGGCGCCAGCACCAACGCCAGCACCAGCACCAGCACAAGTACCGGTACCAGCACCGGCACCAGTACCAGTACCAGTTCCGATGGATTCAAACGTGGCAGTACCACCACAGTTTCCTCCACAAGGACAGTGGATACAGTATCCACCAGTGCAATATCAGCATCCACAGCAAAGTTTGATGCAGATTTATATGCCTGGCCAGGGTATGGCACAACCAATGCACATGGGTCCTGGAGGTTCAATGGATGTTTCGTTTGCAGATGGCCAGGTTGCAATGCAGTCTCCTATGATGGGAGCAATGTCGGATTCACACACTCCTGGAAGAAAAAGGACCACTCCTGAGGACATGATGGAGAAAACTGTTGAGAGGAGACAGAAAAGGATGATAAAAAATCGTGAATCTGCTGCTCGTTCAAGAGCAAGGAAACAGGTGCTCTTTCATGTTATGTGAGTCTTTATCCTTTGATTAGTGTTTCCCTTAGTAAAGATCCTAATCTTGAGTGATAAATGTTATGAACAGGCATACACAAATGAACTGGAGAACAAAGTCTCGCGTCTAGAAGAGGAAAATGAAATGCTGAGGAAACGACAGGTTAGTTTCTGCTTTGAAGGGCTACATTAATTGCCTTGACTGTGTTTTGCTGTTAATTCAAATTCCAGAATGTATACCTTCAGTCCCAAGATTGAGTGGTTTCTTGTTTTGCGGAGTATTTTTTTAGATTAAGATTGACTATGCAATCTTAGTTTCAATTATTATTTGATGTATTTTCCAGAGAAAACTCTGCATATTATGATTCATTAATCAAGACTTTAAGCAACAGGTATTAAGGAAATTTTGTTGAGCGTGAAACTTTTTCCTCAACCATTTAAAATCTTGTTTCTTGTGTGACTCGGGAATTAAATCAGATGTTTGATTGCCATTAACAGCTTCTTTGCTTCATGAGTTTTCAGTCTTTTAAGTGTATGATTATGGTATCTGGCAACTAGTGATTTAATGTTCACACACACTTCTCATTATTCAGCATGGTGTGTTGATGGAAAAGGAGATTCAATATAAAGAAAATTTCTGCATTACATAATTTTGCTGGGAGGAAATACTATTAGATGAAAAATCTAAACATGGGATCTGGGGAAGAAGCTTTCTCTTATGTTTGATACTAGTCCTTTTATCTTTGGTTTGCCCTTTGTTTCAATACTTGTCTTTTGATTTCCATTCCCTTTTTCAAATATGCTGATGCATTTCAATCATTTTTAACAAGTATCTTCCTCTCAGCCCCTTCCAAAAGATTAAGCGAAGTAGATCTGTTAAATACTTTGGTATAACACTTTACATTCACTGGATTCAATCCACATATTGAAAATCTTTAACATTAATATTTTGAACAGCAGGATTATACAATCACGTGATTTTTAGATGTTTTGTTTTCCCTATTATTAATCAAGCCAAAGAACACTTCTTTTCTTCCTGCTTTTGTATTATCCTTGTGTTTTAGGATTTTTGTGGAAGCAACAGATTTCTATGCATTTTGATGCACAATGTTTATACCACTGTCATATTTCTCCATAGATTTTTTATTGACTAGCAGCCATATAGCGGTGTAATAATCTGTCCTTTTTTATATTTCTGGAGCATGCCAAGATTAGCAACCCTGCATTTATTTTCTCAATAAACTAAACTGTTTCATCATGTGTGGTGATCACACTTCTTCTGCACACAAATCACCGTTCAATCCCTTTGTTTGTATCACCTGGATTATGGAAGCTGGGGGGAAGGGTTATTTTGACAATCATAATTGATTCTGGTATCTTGAAATAAAACAGAATTGCACTTTCCTTGATATACTTTGCAAAAACCAATTTAAACCTTTGAAAAGTAGAGCTATATCCTTTTTATCTCTTGATTTTAAGGTAAATCTTTTGTGGATGTACCATGAACTGTGCAATGGGATGTTTCTTTATGATGATTATGATGCTTTTGAACTTTTCAGTGCTTGAGGAGGTTGTAAGTGTTATGATAGTAGTTGGCATATTTTTTAGAAAAGAAAATGGTGGAAGAATGTGGAAAAAGGCTTCTTATAGTTGAGGGATCAATCACAGTCAAATCTTGTAACATCAAAGAAATTGGTTGAGTCATTACCAAAACAGCTTTGATCAGTGATGATGAAATTTATTTGGATGCATCTCTCTTGCTGTCACCACTCTATCCTGAACAGTGATATTAGATTTTCCCCTTTTTGTGATGTTTTCTTGAAGATTTTTCTGCTGCTTCATGTGTTCTGGTTTTCTGTTTACAGTGAGTTAGACTTACTCATTGTACAGTTGCAGTTCATTATTACAAAAATGTTGGATTATAAATCCTTCATGCAGCTATACCTCAAAAACTCTCAGATTGTTAGCATGATCACTTTTTACTTGATAAAATCATGAGAACCAACATGTTTTTCAATGCTCATTCATCATCATGGTGCATATTTACTTTCTTATTTATACAATATTTGACTGATATATGTTATGAATTTTTCTGCTGAACTTGCAGGAGTTAGAGAAGATGTTGCCAAGTACACCACCTCCTGAGCCTAAGTATCAACTTCGCCGAATAGGATCAGCTCCATTCTGAGATCTGTACCTAGTTGTGTAGAGGTTTTGTAAATATGAGTACCAGTGAATTCTCCTCATGGATTACTGTGAGGCTGACTCTGGTATTTCAGTTGAGTAGTAGTTTATGAGCTACATTTCCATCCAATGTCTTGTCTTTAAATTTTCATTAGGTTCTTTATAACTCTCAATGTTCTTTAAGAAAAAGAAAAAAAAATGAGAAATGTTGTAGTTGTACTTTTCAGAATATAGCCATAATCATGGCTTCATGAGTTTACTTTGGCATCTTTGAGTTAATTCCCAATCAAGTATTAATTAGTAATCATGGCAGATAATCAGTTTGTTCTACCTTTATTTTTTTCTCCATTCAGGAAGAGAATCTGATCCTATTTTAAATGTGTCACTGTGTTTTTTTAACTGAACTTGAAATTTGACTTAAATATGTTCTTTTATCTCTTCAAACTATTATAAAAAATTTGTTTTGTTCCTAATTAAATTATAAAGTATGTAGTTTTTATTATGAAAGTTAATGTAAAACATCGTTTCCAACAAACAACATGAAAAGTATTTCTCATATGATAAATGAAGTTTCATAATAAACTAAAACAAAACTTTCATATGTCTTTTGCTTAGGAAGGATGTTTTACATTTATTTCTATAAAGTGCATGTAAAAAACTGTGTTTTGTTCCTAAATTAGATTAAAAAGTATCTGGTATCTGTTATGAAAGTTAATGTAAAACACCATTTCCAACAAACAACATGGAAAATACTTCTCATATAATAAATGGAGTTTCATAGTAAACCAAAATGTAACATTCACATAAGTATGTTTTAAATGTATTTCTATAAAGTGTACAGGTTAAATACTTTATAATTTAGTTCAAAAAATAAACACATGTTTTCATAATAAGTTTAGAAATAGAAAACATATTTATTAATCCTTGAAATTTTCTTTGGTGGGTAGTCTTAAAGTATGAGTTTTTATTCCCTCTTGCTTGATGTATTTTATCGTTAAATTTTCAAATGTATCTAATTTTTGTCCATAAATGATGATTTATCGAAAATTATGAATGAGTATGTTAAGAAGTTTATTTTAAACTTAATTCGATTCGATAAAATCAACTTATAAAATAAAATTTATATCTTATTTATATTATACAATTATCTCATCTCTGATCTATGTTTCATCAGAATGTAATAAAGAGAAAATATCTAACCCTAAAGATGGGTTTGATTTTACAAAGGGTATTGTACCAGCAAATATCCTTTTCACACAAAAGGAGGCTTTGATTTCACAAAGCTTATTGTACAAACACCCTTTTTCACAGCAAAGTTATTGCTTTTATTTCACTGACATGACGAAAGCCAGAACCAGAATTTAGCCTTTAGGATGATGGCAAGAAGATGCTCAACAAATTAACAATTATCATTTCTTTTCCTCAAAAAAACTAGAGAGTCATAACAGCCATACTTTTGCTGTCAGAGAATCCCAATCATAAGAATAATGCTATTAATGTGCAATCAACACTTCTCCATTTGCATTCATTTCACTTACTTTATATTAATCATATTTAATAATTCTGAAAAAAGCATTTAACCTTTTTAGTTCTTCTCTTTTATTAATAGCCACTCTTCTAAATCCTTCGTTTCCTTCTCTTTGTTGCCTTTAAATACTTTAAACTTTAATTAGTCTTCATTTTAGTTTTATTTATATCTCAATCTTTAAACTTACCTCTTTTTAAAATGATTTCTTACCATAAATTGAGGTTAAACTATTTTTTCCCATCTATTTATTTTATATCCCCATTATTTCTTAGTTTTATTTCATAATTTTTTCTTTCAAATATTTCTGGTTCTTAAATTTCGGTAAAATTAAAATTTTATTTTATTTAAAACTTTGATATATTTTGATTCTCAAACTTTACAAATTGATAGATATAATCATTTTAACTTAATTACGTTAATTATTTTTACATATCAAAGATGTTTTATGTAAAATATATATTTCTTACTAACATTTAAGTTGTTTATCTACTTAGCATGTTCTCACTGCAATATTTATTGAAAAATATATTTTACAGGTAAAAAATATATAATATAATTAAATTTAAATGATTATCTATTATTTTTTTAATTTTGAATGTGTCAAAATTCAAGAATCAGAAACATGTTAATTTAAATTACTTCTATTTTTAGATCTACAGTTTATTATATGAAAGAATAAAAGAGAAAATATTAATAAATTGTCGACATTTACTACACTGATGTCTTTCTGTACCAACTTATTGGATTGAAAAAACATGTTTTGGTCAAACAACAGTTTTTTTTCTCGGTCAAACAACAGTTGCCATAATTTGTTGTAGATTCAATCATTATTATTTGATACAGTTTTACGTCATGTCAGTATGCATCGTAGCTTGTGGCAATTTTTTTTTAAAATATGTAATTAGTTGTTGTGTTTATTACAGTTATTATTTTTAGATTTCTAAAAACATTGTAAAATTTAATCTCCAAAAAGTATAATTATTCTTTTAGTTTTTTTTTAATATTATGCAGAAATCATTTGTTCGAATTTTAGTAGATAGTTATGTATAACTAAACTATTCATATAATATATTTCATAATTAGTTAATTTAAATATGGTTAAATATATTTTTTTTTTTCTTTTCATTTATTTCCAAAATTGAAATTAGTCTTTCTTTAAATTTTTGAGACAATTTATTCCGTTAATTTCATAAATAAGTAGATTTAGTCATCGAAATGAAACAATGTTAAAATTTTGTTAAGTTGCGTATTGACGTTCCATCATGGTATGAAACATGATGTTTGATATTTGGACATGTCATCATACATGTATGATTCAGTTTTTTCTCACTACTCTTTCCTATTTTGTCCTTCCTGCATATATTCTTTCAAATGCATTTAAAGCAAAGTTAGACCAAATGAAACAATTAAAACAACCAATTGGTCGTGAGAAATTAAGGCATTGCAGTGAAAATTTTGATGTTCTTATGTAGATCTCTATTGCTACGAATCGAGATTGGCCTCTATTTTAATTAGATGTTGAAAATGTCTTCCTGGGGACTTAAAGGAATAAGTTTACATGAGTCTCATGTGTTTTTCATAGAGTAAACCCTGGACTCACATTTGGGTGCATATATAGTGTTGGTTGCAGTCACAACGACACTGGTGGCTGCCCTAGCTCTGACCAATGTCGCTGGCGATGCTCTTCATAAAACATACATAGCGCAATCGTTTGATTAAAGAGGTTGGTTTGATTAGAGAGGTAACAACCACTGCACGATATGTGAAGATTATGAACATTATTCAAATTGACACATATATGATGACGTGTCCAAACATCACACTTTATGATAGAACGTTGCAACACAACTTAACATAATTTTAACGTCATTTCATTTTGAAGACTAAATCCACTCATTTCTAAAGTTGAAGAATTAAATTGTCTCAAAGTTTTAAAAAATGATTAATTCCAATTTTAAATAACGTTAAAGAACCAAAAACATATTTAACCCATTGAAATGATATATGATGATTAATTATTAGATCATACAAATTAATATTATGCTAGATACAAATATTAAGAAAGAACATATGAAAGAACTTATAGGCTTAAAACGATTATTTTTAAACCACCCATCTTCTGCTCTTTTCATGAATTAAAAAAAAAAACTTAATTACAAGTTTAAATGAGTATTTTCACTTCGGTATCCGTTAAATTTTGTTGGTATATTGATTAATTAAAATTTATAATTTTTTTATTGAATATTTATCGTTTATTTTATTTTTAAATGAGTGGCCTATATGTTATTTTATTTCTTTATCTTATTTATTTATCTCCACGTAGAAAGGTATAGTTCCTATTTCATTTTGTTGTTATATTAAGTGGTAAAATTAAAAAATTTCACTTTGATCCTTAGTATTATACGAGAATAATTAACTATTAAATGTTAAATAATTATTTTATGTAATAAATATTGATGCATGTATGAATTTTATGATAGAAAAGCTCAATGAGAATAATAATTTTGACCCATGAAAAATTAAGACGAGGGTTTTGATCAAGGAACAAGGTGCAGACATTGTTTTCTATAAGTATATTGCACTTAGAGAGACACATTTTAGAGTAGTATGAAGAAAATACTCATTTGATTATCCTTTTTGATAGATGTATTAGTGCAGTTTTGACTTTTTATCCCCGATGATATGTTTCTATTTTAAAGCAAATGAAATATATAAAAATGTGGTGACAATTTTTAAGTTTTCATGAACTTATAAGTCTTAGTTGTTGGTGTAATTGAATCATATTCAATTATATGCTTCGGTTGCTAAGGAATCCAAACCTATAAGTTCGCGAAAATTTCAAATTTTTCGTTTTTTGTAATTATTTTATTTTAGAGCAGATGTATAGGCTTTGGTTGCTATAAAATTGAGGCCTATAAACCTTATATGTTTCGGTTGTTGCAGAATTGAAGCCAATAAATTTGCAAAAATTTCAAAATTACCACTCTTTTTTTAAATTATTTTATTTTAGCACAAATGTATAGGCTTTAGTTATTAATAAAATTAAAGCCTATACACCTTTTATGCTTTGATTTTTCTAATAACTGGGGCCTAAAACTTTGTTTAGAATTAAATTTTGCAAAAATTGCACAAGTCTTCTTCTTTGTGAAACACAATTTCTTCTTCTTCTTTCTCCATCTTCGTCTTCGTTGTGAAAGTCGTCGCCCAAGAGGTCTTCACTCTCCGTCACTGTTGCTAAAATAGTTCGTGAGGACCTCCATTCTTCGTTGTGCCACCGCTCAACGTCGAAGTGGTAAGTGTTCTTTTTAGTTTTTCTTTTTTTTTCTTTTTTTTTTTTTTGCGTTTTTAGTGTTTGTGTGTTCCCTGTGCTATTTATTTGTAAAGTTAGGGTTTTTGTTTATTGCCATTGGTGTGTAGGTGTTGTTGCATCGTGAGGACCTCCATTCTCTGTCAGCTGCCACTCAACATCGAAGTGGCTAGTGTTTTTATCGTTTCTTTTTTTTGCATTTTTAGTGTTGTTCGTGTGTTCCTTGGGTTCTTTGTTGGTAAAGTTTGGATTTCTTTTTTGCTATCATTGGTGTCCAGGTACTGTTACATTGTATCCAAATTATTTTTCAAATCAGAAGGGGAATAGACCTCGGTTATTATAGGAATCGAGGCTTATTCCCCTTTTTTATTTTATTTATGTTTTTAAACCAGAAAAGGTATTAGGCTTATGTTGTTTTTGAACTGAAGCATAATGTGAAACTTGGTGCTTCGGTTTATAACCGAGGCCAAAAAGCCACCTTTTTTACTTTGTTTGTATATGTTTCAGTTCAATAATCGAAGTCTAATGTCTAAAATAATCGTGATTAAAACCCTTTTATGCACTAGTGATGAAACTCATTATCATATTACAGAGGAGAAGACCTCAACCACATTATGATTGAAGTTAAAGAAACTTTTCAAGACAAAGTCCATCGACAATAAATCATTGTTAAAGAGAATACTTTTTTAGACTACGTATGAAGGTACGTACACCACTAAAGACTCACGTTAATGAGCTCAATTCTATTTTTGATGGAAATCCAAAATATCAGTGTGAAAGTAGAAGATGAAGATGCTACTATAGTTTTGATAGCCTCTCTTCCACCATTCTATGAGAACTTAGTAACTTATTTCGGTGTAGGTGTAACATCCAAAAACATTACAATGTAATTACCCTCAATATACATATTAGAATTATATTATTTTTACATATATTTTTTATTGCAAGTAATATATATATATATATATATATATATATAATAGTAATAATAATATTATTAAATATATATTATTTATAAAATTTATAAATAAATTTTCAGTTAATATTATCACTACAAGAATTTAGGTAAATAGCGTCGGCCAAAATCCGACACTAATAAGCCAAAGTCGACACAAATTTATAATTATTGTCGGTTCAGTGTAGGCTTGCTAACCACGATAAAACCTTGGAGGCTAATTTAGATGTGTCGGCCAACAGACGCAAATTGCAATGTAATAACGTCGTCCCGGTGACACAAATATGTTTGGTTAAATCAGCTTAGCGTTGGCCAAGGGACGCTATTAGTGTGGGCCATACGACGATAATAGCAAATAATAATTTAAAATGGTCATTTAGTGTGTGGGTTAACGGACGCTTTATATTAAATGATGTGTGGACTAGCTGACGGTAATAGTAGATAATAATTAAAAATGCATTTTGAATGCATGGGCTAGGGGACGCTTAAAAATTTAAATTATTAAATGATGCGTGGGTTAGCCGACGCAAATTGCAAGGGCTGGACGACGCTACTATAGCTACTCACGGCAAGTACAATTTATTTTTTTCTCAACCCAAATTTTACCTGCAAGCATGATCACTATTACATAATCAATATAATCTCAGTTATCCATTCAGAAGTCATTTTAATTAGAATCAGTAGTTAATTAAACTACATTCATCCTTCATTGAGTCATAAATATCAAATTAGGAAGCATATAATAGTACAGATTCACATGAGCATTAATTACAAAAACATAACCCTTCTTTCAAAAATAAAGATTACAGGATGCAAACTAACAACAACAAAAAGAGTATCTTTTGTATTAGTTTATAGTGACTCACCTAAGTGGTTTGTGAAGCTGACAGAGAGAATGATTTGTGAATGATTCTGATATTTGTTTAAGCAATAACCATTCCTGCACATATTCAAAGCCATTATGCACACACACACACACACACACACACACACACACACACACACACACACACACACACACACACACACACACACATATATATATATATATATATATATATATATATTGAATGCTTCATTCACAAATCAAATTATCAACAACTTATGATTTGGCCACATACCAGTAAAATAAATTAGATTCATCATACTACTAAGAAGAATATAGCAGAATGCATCGTTAAATTTTTCACTATCTCATGTAGCAAACACACTTAAAACATTCAAACATACATCATATATCCAAATGTGGCAAAACAAATATTAATAGAATACCGATGAATTAATAGAACCCCTCACCCTTGCGGTCTACACCACCAACACTCCAACACTACAGGGCCACCACCTCGACACTACAAACAACCCCTTTTTTTCAGTTGGCCTCCCACCACCTCACCTTCAATCGGCAAAATAGCAGCCAAACATTTCGGAAACCGTTATTCAATCAATTGGGAAACCAATTTCTTCAAATGATAAATATATTCAAATATGAGGGATTAGAACTCACTACCTCTTTTCATAGAGAATGCGAGAAAAATATCGAAGCCACCATCTCCCTTTCGGTGCCCACTACCCACCTCCTTCAGCACCAAAGAAACACCGGAGAGAACACGAATATGAACCCACCACGTCTTCCGAGCCCAACAGTCGACAGCTCCACCACCTCTTCAGGTCGATCCCCCCGCTCTTCAGTAACCACAACTCACAAGGGCCGAAATAGTTTTCCGTTGAGCGCAAATTAAAGAGGAGACCGAAAATTTCTGAGTGGAGGGATTGAAAATGAGAAAGCAGAGGAAGCAAAATGAGAATGGAGAGAAAGGAAGTCTCTGCACGCGAGAATGAAAGCGAAGAGTTAAATTTTGGTAAAGTGAAAATGAGGCAATTGGTAAAGTTAAAATTTATCTCAACTTTTCACCTACTTCTTTAAGCGTCAGCCAACCCACTCTCCCTTCTAAAAAATAATATTTTTTTTTTAAAGTTAAGCCAAGTAATCTCCGCAAAATTAATTTTTAATTTTATTTTTATTAAATTGCATCGTCTAGCTCACGCTACTGATTGCGTCCTTTAGCCCTCCCTACTATCTTAATCTATTTTTCCATTAAAAATAAGATAAGACTGTCCGTCAACCCACTCTATTCTTTAATAATAATTATTTTTTACTTTACTCTAAGCCATCTCCACAAAATTATTTTTCCTTTTTTTATTTTTCTAACTTACGTCGGCTAACTGATGCTACCGATTGTGATTTAATTTATTCTTTTTCATTACTTATACAAAATAAGATCAAAGCGTCCCTTGAGCGACGCTAGTCTAAAATACAATTGTGTCTCATAACCGTTGCTCTAAAATTTATCTTTTTTTTAATACGTTTTTTTTAATACTGAGTAACTAGTGTCCCTTGTGGGACGCTAAGGGTGATTATCAAGAGTCGCATAGCCTACGTTAAACTTATCATTTTATTTTGTGACTTTTAGCCGTCGTTAGTTTTTACTCTAATAACTTGCAGGATAAAACCGACGTTAATATTTCGACTCTAATTGCTTGAATTCTTGTAATATATATATATATTATAATAAATATATATTAATTATGAATCATATGTATTATAAGTTATGAATATTATAATATTATAATTAATATATATTTTAATAAATATTAAATATTTATTACAATAAATCATAATTAATGTGAGAATTAATTACAGCTTCTAACATATAACATACACTGGTATAAATACCAGTGCCAATGCAATCGTGAAAGAAAGAAAAGAATATTAAACAAACAAAATTGAAAGGTAGGTAAGTTTTGAAGTTACTCTATATCAAAAATTTTCGGAGAGAAATATTAAGATAAAGGAAAGATACATCTATCATTCTTATATTTATATTTTTATTATTTTATTGTGAGATGCCCTAATTCCACCTTATTTTTTTTACTTATTTTTTTATACTATTTTATTGTGTGAGGTATCTCTAATCCGTCTTATTTATTTTACTTCCTTATTTTATATTATTATGTAAAATATCTCTAACTCTATTTTCTTTTATATATATATATATATATATATATATATATATATATATATATATATATATATGAACGTAATTCTAAGTTACGTATATTATGATAATTATTTATAATGTACATATGTATTCTTTTATACTAATTCTAGATTCTTTTAGTATATGCTTTCATTTATTTATTAATTTAATATTTACAAAATGTGTTTTATTACCTTTTACTGAAGTAGAAAGAAAATTAGTTTGACACATGCGTGCGAAAAATTAGTATGAATGGTAAGTTGATAGTGTTTTATTTTTCTTTTCTTTTCTTTCTCTAAAAGTAAATAAATAATAATAATAATAAGGTATAATTATTGATTTGGTACTCCAATTTTTTGGTTAAGTTCAATTTGGTCCCCATACTTTTGGTTTTTTCAATTTAGTATCCTAATTATCTAAAAAAATTCAATTTGATCATCTCCGTTAAGTTGAAGTTAGCACTGTGTACATACAGGACACATGTCAATCCATGAATTTTTTATTTTTTTTTTTAAAATTTAAAAACTGTCACGTGTCAGTTTACCATCATGCCACGTGGCAGCTTACAATCATGACACGTGGCAGTGATAATAGTTGTTTTCAATTTAGTCCTCTATTTAAATTTTTGGTTCAATTTAGTACCCAATTTTTTAAAATGATCTAATCTCGTCCTTTCCAATTTGAGACCAAATTAGTAACTAAGTTTAATTATAACTTATATATATATATATAGATATATA
>Ga0214542_1001151_pt1 | contig 53452 bp, 35 predicted proteins | sample CNSS1metaG_FD_160096 | JGI IMG/M metagenome (GOLD analysis project Ga0214542, IMG submission 160096) | Root nodule microbial communities from cowpea collected in UCLA plant growth center, Los Angeles, California, USA - CNSS1 | ecosystem: Host-associated > Plants > Roots > Nodule | place: USA... | reverse complement strand
TATATATATGGAATTGCATGTATGGAATTGCATGTTGTATTGTATGTGTTACATACTACACGAGTCGGTGTTTACATTTGTTTTCAAGATTTACCTTTTAAAGAATATTTTTAAATTCAAATAATTATTTTATGATTTTTACTGTTTTTTAAATTTAATATTTTTTCAATTTGACTAATTTTTTAAATTTAATCATTTTTTTTTCATTAATGAAATTATAAAAATTATTTATATTTTATTTTGTAATCATAAAAAAAGTGAACGTTAAGTACATGTATTTTCATCAAATATTAAATTAAATGAATGTACTTTTAATATGTTCAACGAGGTTAATGTTATCACTCAACTAATTAAAAGGAAATATTTATATTTTCTTGTTAGATGGCATAAAAAGGGAAATTTATGCTGCCTCTAAAACCTTAAATGAGGAGGAAAAATATGTTTAGCTAAGTTAACACTTTGAAAAGAAAAAAACAGTGATTTTTACACTGGATTAAATGAATTATTTTCTGATAAAAAGAAATGGTGAATAACATGTTTAAAATTTTTAAATGTAGTATAAAAAATTAGATTAGAAGTTGCAATTTGTGAAGGTAGCTAGCTCCATGACGTGACTTACCTGAGACACAAACGTGCACGTGTTTAAGCTGCTTATTTTTTTTGTGGACTGAAAGAGAAGATAGAAGCATGAAATGAAATGGTAGATAGAAAAAGAAAAGAAGAAGAGAGAGAATGAAAAATGAGAAATTAAATGTTTAGAAAGTGTGAGAAGAGGAAGAAGAAAGAAACAGAAGCAGAGCTATTTTTAGACCAACGAATTAAAAGCAGAGACGTACAATTTTGGGAATTTCAAGTCACGCACTCTTTATTACTTAGCTGCAACATTGTTATCACTATTCTTTTTCATCACTCTTCTTTCTTCCATCACTCTTCACAACTTTCTATTTTTTCACTCACCATTTGCTTCATGCACCTTTAGCTTTTTTCAATCCAAATAACATTACTCTTACTTCTGTTTTATTTTTAAATCATAATAATATCAGGGAATTCGAACATGTCATGTCTATTCATGTCTCACTAGATTTTTTTTTTCTTGGAAATAATTTGTATGGTAGATGTGACACGATCAACTTATATTTGAATAATATTTTTTGGTGTAACAATTTACGGAGGTGATGATTGAAAATTGGAAAAGAAAAATATTAGATAGTATAATGTTTGCTTCGTTTGTTTTTAGGTCATAAGTTTGAACTATTAAGATATTAATAAAGGTGGTAATGTAAGTGGGTTCAATTTTAGTTTGTTAAAACTAGGTTTACTTGTCTACGTTAAAAATAGGTTTACTTGTGTACTTTTTATACTTGTAAAAAAAAAATTGGATAAAATGACATGAATAGTTATTTGACATGTTTTATACAATTGTAGTCGCGTTCCATGAGTTTAAGGTGTTGTAAATTTATGTTTTGCCAAATGTGCAGCAGCCAAAGAACAAAACCATATTCAAACAATTAAACCACATGCACACTATCACAGTTAGAAAAACAAAACCACACACTACCATAAATTGTTTTTTTTGTTTATATGAATCCTAATTTTCTTTACCTTCCGATCACACTTAACTTCAATGACCAAAATTTATGCACATGCTGAATTACATCTATACTAAATAAATCATGTCAAAAGTTTAAGAAAGTTCATATTAAAAGTTGTGGAATAGGTATTCCACTCGTATCAATATGTTTAAATAATTGATTAATATAGGTGATTTGGCATGATTTTTTTTCAAGTAAGCATATTTTGCTTCGATTAAAATCCTAATAGTAATTACTTTTTCTTTTCATGATGAATTTTAGCTTTAAAAAAAATAGCTTAAGCAAAAATCCTAGTAAGAGAAGTATAGTGGAAATTCCTTATGTGCTCGAAATCCTATACAAATAGCGATATTGAACACACATTGACTATGAATTTGAAGATGATCCAAATTTTATATTAGATTAGATATTATCGATAATAATATTCATCTACGATCACATCTCATTAAAACCAACGTCACCATATACATCTTATCATGCTTAACATTATGTATTAATCCATACACAATTAATCATAATCCATACGTATATACTTGTTAATTTTTTAAGAATCTAAAACTTATTAAATAAGAGAATACATTTTTTCATGATTAATTATAAAATTCTTAATTTTATTTAATAAACATTTAGTTCCTTATCAAACATGGTTTTAGACAATATTTATTCATCAAATTTATATCTCTTCTTTCTACTATTTAAACCAGTTTTTAGTTATAAAAACAACATAAATATAAATGTTACATTTTTCTCCAATTATAAACTAGGAGTTTTAATTTTATAGAATAATAATTAATATTTTAGAAATAGTCCGGATATAATATAAGCACTCCTCCTATTTTATATAATATTTTTATAGATTGTTGACTTCAAAAAGAAGCAGTCGACATTGCATTAAATAGGTTGACGTATTTACCCTCGGAATGGGTCAACATTTATAAGTTCCTAGGAAACGTAGCATATGTAGAATTTAAATGTATATAGTTTTTTTATTTACGAGTATATATATATATATATATTTAACTTTTTTTTAATTGTTCCGATGCGTTTTGTGCATGATCTGAAGCAATGATGAAACATTAATATGAGTTTTTGATTAGGGTAAAAAATAAAATAATTTTGAGAAGCAGTGGGTTGTTTGGATAATAAAGTAATTATAATTAAAAAAAGAAAAAGGTAAGTAGGTAGGTGTGGATAGAAATAAAGTGGGAGCGGAGTGGTTGTCTCATATTTGGATTACACCTAATCTAAGTTGTGGGCCCATTTAGGTTATGCCTCCTCTCTCCTTGGCAATACCAATTCAACCATCCCCAACTTCCACCCTTTGACCCCTAACCCACAGACCAAACTTTCCACTAATTAATTCCATTTTCATTCTAATCCATCTTTAATCTCACTCCACCATACCTTATGCACATTAATTAATTATTTATTACCTTCATATTGCGTTTAATCACAACACATCATGCCACTCCTTATTATTCCTATTTTCCTTATTTTCTTTATTATTATTTTTTAATTTTATGTATAAAAATTATAATTTATTTCTGTCCAAAATTTTAATACATTATTTGTTTTTAAATTTTGAAAATTAAATTATTTAAAAAATTGAGAAGGAAATGAGTTTTTTAAAGTTTAGAAATTAAAAATATATTTGACTCTAATAATAATAATAATGATTTTAATAAAATATTTCTTATGGGGAAAATTGAAATATCTGTTCTCTTAAAAAAGTAACAAATATTAACTTAAGCATTTTAACTAGTTATTTATATCTTCTTCGGTCAAACATTAGATATGTAGGTTTGAAATTGTGAATGAGTTTAATGTAACTTCAATTAATTAGTTGTTGTTTTCTTGGAAGTATATAGATGTAGGGTTAATACTCATATCCAAAGTGATAACTAGGAGTGATGACAACGCTTACTTTTGAATGGAGTAACACCCCTAAAGCATTGGTGCTAAAGCATTTGATACTAAATTAAGCACACGTTCTTGTTTTCTTTCTCAAATTATATCGCGATAATACCATAACAAGAAACTAATAAAATTGAAAAAAAAAATATTTGTAAGACTTTCCAATAACTTAGCGAATATTAGATTTTATAAATAAAATGACGTTACCAAAATTAAAATTATTATATTAAAAATGTAAAGTATTATTATTTATATATGTTAACGTTGATTTTAATATCTATATTTTAAATAATTAAAATAGTTTAAGAGATTTAAAATGTTAGAATGTGATCCATTGACATTGGATAGAGTAGTTAAAAATTGAGCAGAGAAATAAAAAAGAAGAATGTGAGCGATTGTAGTATTGTTGTGGTTGAGATTGGGTCCGTAACGGAAGTAAGGATAAGAAGGTTACGGACATGAAACGGGGTTTGAATAGAGTTAATTAAAATAGTATTTATTTAAGATAAGAGTGAGTGAGTGAGTGCAGTTATTTTGGGAGAAGTGAGTGAAGAAAAGAAAAGGCAAAAATGTGTTGCGTGGCGATTGAATCACGCAGGTTGCGTGAGGATGGTTGGGTAGAGATGGAGCACCGTTACGTCATCATCCACTACGCTGTTCCCCCTTTCTCTCACCTACTATCATTTTATTATTTTTTATTTATTATTAATAACTACCTTAAAAGCATCTTCTCAGACCAATCTATATGTACATCTGTATTTTTATTATTACATTGAAATACTGCACCTTTAAAAAAATAAATTATACTTTTGTATATGCTGTTTTCTTTTTTTAAATATACAACAGTTATGACAGTGATTTATATTAGGTCACAAAATATGTTAGGTTCGATGGTCATTTCTGTTAGACGGGTTAATTTATTGTGATTCGATGAATTGTTTTTAAAATTAAAAAAATTAAAAAATTAAAAATTTTATATTGTATCTTTTAAAAAATGTAAGTATATAATAATATTATAATTTAAATAATTGGTATTTATAAATTAAGTTTGAATTATTAATTATAATACGATAATATAAATAATAATTTTTAATTTATTTAATTAAAAATTTAATTAATCAATTAAATATTTAAAAAATATTTTATATGATTAAAGATGTTTTTAATATTAATTTATATGAATATATATATATATATATATATATATATATATATATATATATATATATATATATATATAAACAAATTTTAAAAATAAAAAAAAATTGAAAAAATTGAAAACAGATAAAAAAGATTAAAACAAATGATGGGTCAGCCTATTCCGATCCATTTGCATTATTTTTCTATTTCTGTTTAATGGGTCAGTTCAACTTGACCCATTTTTATGGGTCACAGACAAACTTGATCAAAATGGACCAAATTTACCCATTTGGTCACACATAATTTATATATAAAATTTGGATGTTTGGAAAATTATAAAAATACTATAGACTTCTGAAGTGAGGACTAGTTAATTAAGTGTTAGTGAAATTATGAACAAGTTCTAAAATTTGTTAGAAAATTTTTAATATTTATGTTTCACTTAAATAGGTTAATGTTTATATATATATATAGATATATATATATATATATATATATATATATATATATATATTATATTGACACTTAAATGAGAGAAAGATAAAATTTGATTTTGGTTTTTGAAGTATCTTCTTCAAAAGACATAATAAGTGACAACTATATCTCTGGCTTGTGAGAAATAATGTCCCTTAAACGAGAAAAATTCTCTTTAACTGTGTTTAAAATTTATGTATGAATTATGATTAATATTAATTGTACATGAACTATGTATGTTAAGCATGATAAAATGTAGATGATGATGTTGATTCTAATGTGATGTGATCGTGTGTGGATGAATGTATTTATGTGTGGGATGAGATATATGATGATGATATTTTGGGTGATATGTAATTTCATGGACATGTGAACTTTGGTGTGGGGTTCATGTGTTGATATTCTGAATGGTAATTTGTGTGACAAAATATTAAATATGTTAACTTATTAAGTATGACATATTTAAATTTTATCACATAGATTATATAGATTATTTGTGAGAAATTAAAGGAAACTTAAGCATAGACTTGAACAAGTACAAGTAGGTGCATGAACTAACCTAGTTGAAACATGTTTAATTTTAAAGTGTATTCCAAAAAATATTGTATGACAATTACAATATACATAGAAAATATACATAGAAGATGTGATTAAAGATTCTAAATTTTGACAATGTTTTTCCATATATATTTTGTTGAAGATATTGTCAAAAGATAGAATTGTAAACAATGTAATAAGTATTATATATATATATATATATATATATATATATTTTTTATTTTTATTTTTTATTTTTTATTTGAATATTATAACCTTACGTACTACACAAATAAATGATATTGTAAAAGGACAATGATACTTTAACCCACTTTTTTTGACCCACTTTTAACCCACCATTTCAATCACCATTAGATCATATATCACATCACTAAAAAGAATAAAAAAAGATGATCTAATGGTGATTAAAGCAATGGGTTAAAAGTGGGTCAAAAAAAGTGGGTTAAAATATCATTTTCCATTGTAAAATAACAGTTGGATTACCAAATAAATAAGAAATATTATTTATATATAAAAATATATGATATGTATATAAATTCTTTTAAAGGCTTAAAAATAAATTTTTTATTGTATAATAATATAACCACTTTTTTAATTGTGTAATATGTTTATTTATAGATAATATTTCATATATTTTATATCAGTATTTTCAATTAATACATATAATTACAGATAAATTATATACTCTAGTAATTAAATGTTTTTTATATTTACTACTGGATAAATTTGTGTAATTGAAAGTTATTAAAAAATTATATCCACTTCATATAATATTATAGATAATAATAATAATAACTTTTTTACAAAAAATTATCTCATTATTTCAAATATTTTAATTTGATTTTGATTTTAAAAAACTAGTCAAATATAATTATTTAGGTGAAATTGATAATATCAACTTACTTTAGTGAAACATAACATGAATAAGCAACGAGGCCTCACTACCTAAAATTAAATTGTTGACAAAAATAACATATCACACCAACCACTAATGGCACACATTAATATGGCTACGATATATTAATTTGACACCATTAGAGAAAAAGTTAAACGATATTATTCATAAATGAGTTTGATTTAGTTGATATTTTCATTAGGGTTAGTTTTTGATTGAAATCGTCGTATTAATATACTCAGTTTGTAATAAAAATCAAAATAATTTTTTAAGAACAATGATATTTGGACAAATAAATTTTGGCAACTTTTACACTTTTTTTTTATAATCTGATATAATATTTTTTAAGTGATTTTAGAATAAATAAAAAAGGAAGCCAATTAGAAAATGAGAAACATTCGCTTAAGTCCACATTCATTTAAGTGTGTAGCCCTCCTATATCTGCATTTGGAAAAGAAAAATTTTCAGATCAATAATTTTGTGGCTTTATTTTCAGAAAAAATCATCTAAAGTCAATTGACAACTATTTTCAATTTGTTTAGCTTCATTTAACTGATCCGATGATAAATACGGAGAATCTTTCAACTCACTCATATGAATACAATAAAATAACAAGTTCATCCTTCAACATATCTCTTATATCTCATATCTATCATATTTTCACAACTCTTACAAATTTTTGACACTTATAATATTTGATATTGTAATTATATGACCCTAATATATCATATTGTAACATACCTCATAAAATTTCTTAAGTCCGCATCCCAATTAAGTCCACATCAAATTCTCAAGATCAAAATGCAGACTTAAGTGAATGTATACTATATTATAAGAGAAAATTATTAAAAAATTTAGTTGTTAAATTTCTTTTTTTATGTAAACTTTGATTAAATTGAACTCAACTTGAAACCCAATATTGTACTAGGTTAATAAATAAATATTGTGTTGACGTACATGCATGTTTTTGAGGCTAAATGTAGCAATAATCTTTTACCCATCTCATTGAAGTTATTTGATTTTTACGAAGTGAATGGAACAGTGGAATCTTTTTTCCCGAGTCAGAACTCCACTGAAGAACACCAACCACAAGAGTTCTTACCAACTCCATGCTTCGTAAATGTGAAATTTAAGAGAGAGTGATGTCACTTACTGTGATTTCGAAAATCATTTTTTTTTATTCAGAATTAAAAAATAAATAAATACAATGTATTCATAGGAAAAAGTTGATGACATGAGAAGAAAGAAACAATAAGTAGGATCCAATAATGTAAGAACATGCAGCATGGTTTATTATTTTATTTAAGGTACAAAGATGCACGAGGGTTTTTGTCTATGTTTTTATTTTACCGACCGAATGTGGAATTTAAGATTGTGAGAATATAAAATAGAAGAAGTTTGAAGCACAAATATCACACTACCAGCCATGGGAAGCAGGTGGCTATCTTCTGTCGCATACCTCTCAATAAAAAATTATTTCTATAAAGTAAAAAAAAAAAGCTTTCATTATCATTATTCATTTTGAGAAAAGAATTTAGTGTATATTAATTATCTACAATGAAGAGTAATATTTTAATAATGAAACATTATCAGGTATTGTTTATAGTTAGTGACATGATTATTGGCCACCATGTTCATCATCTCTGTGAAACTCAACTTTTCAACTTTGTTATCACCTATGCATGACACCAAATAATAAATTGAAAAAAAAAATGTTGTGGGATGGGTGAGATTTTGAGACTTTAGGTGACACTTTCAACTTTCTCTTTCTTTTATATATGTTACCATTGTTATCACTTTCTACGTGATGGCCACAACACACTTTTTTTCTTTTATATTTATACATAAGAATGGACATAATCAACTAGAAGTGATGAAATGTTAAAAAATAAAAGTGGAGAAATATAAAACACAAACATTAATTAATTAACCTGCACTCAACTCTTTCTTCAAATATTTATTTAATTGAAATGAAGATATTCTTAGAAATCTTATACCAACTAAAAATAAGACAGATGTATAATATATAAGTGAGTGTAATTTTCATATTGTTATTGATTGAGTTGGATTTAAAATTCATTTTTTAAAATGATATTATAATTGTTTAAAAGTCTATTTTAGTAATATTTATTATTTGTTGAGTCTATCGCATCTGTTATTCAATTGTTATTAAACCATACATAAATATCTAGTATCAAGTTCAAAATATATATACCTAGAAACTAATTTTATAATATTAGATTATTGTTGTAATTATTTGTTTTGAGGTTTTAAATGATAGTTTATGATTAAAGATAGTTAATTAGATTAAGAAAAATAATGTCCATCTTTTCAATTACCATGCTTGATCATCAAAGTTGATTAGGACACGTAAACAGGCATATAATAAAGACTAAGATAATTATCCTAATTATATAGTGTTTTCTTAATTTATTATACTAAAGAAGTGATTATGAGATGTTGATGAGACGAAGATAATGGATAATAAAAAATGAGAAGAGTACGTAGTGACGATAATAATTTTGTTTGGTGGGTTATTTAAAAGTGATGTCTACAATGTGTAGGTATAGCTGCTATGCTACTTTTTCCTCTTCTTTGGTAATGCATACATGCCTTGTTTGGTACCAAACATCAAATTTCAAAAAATAAAAGAAGAAGGCTATCACTTTTTTTTAATGTAAAGTTTGTCAGATATCATAAAAATGTCTAAAAAATCTCATTAGAATAGATTTTTTTTAAATAGTGATTCTAATATCATGTTAGAAGTGGATTTTAAGTCTAATTTAACTCTATAAACCAATTTGTAAAATAAGATTTGCACCTCATTTATATATTATGAAATTATCTTATCTCTAATCGATACGAGATTTCTAACCATTATTTATATGATATTAGGAAATATTCAACCTAACTTGTCATACTATAATATATTTCATCTATCATAATTTTTACATATAGATCGTTTCTTTCTCACTGAATTAAATATCAAAGATATTTTTTTATTGTTATAGATATTAACAATCTAGTACTCAAAAGCGACAACTCTTCCTCAAAGACTCAACAAATTCCTGAAAAAACAATAAATATATTTGAATTTAAATAATTTATGAAAAATAAGATAGTTAACGTGGTACCTAGAAAATTGATTGTGACTGTACAGGAAGAAGTGTTATGGCACATTTTAACCACGCATACACACTTGGTGCCACATTTTTCACGTGTGTTTGAATTACTCTGCATATGTGAACTGCACCACATATGTTCTTATTAATATATGGCCTCTCTCCACTGTTGAAAAGTTGAAAGTTGATCAATTTTTTGTAATTATATACATTCATACACGCTACCAAAGAAAATATGGGTTTCGTTTTTTTCTGAGTTTCCAAGAAAAATACATAAATGAAATAAATATATGGAAAAAAAACCCAGAAAAGACGTAAAAGTGATGCTACTTTTCTTTCGGCTTTAAAAGACCAAATTCAACGTAGCTTGATAATAGGTTGAGAAATTATTAGTTTTTACACAGGGTAAATCTCAAATCACACAATAAAAATATATATATATATATATATATATATATATATATAACAATTTTTTTTTTCAATGGAAGAACGTGTTTAATTATTTGTGTCTCACAAATTTCTGAGTCCGCGATCTTATAGTATTATAAATATAATCATTTTTTATATTTAATATACTCTTGAAAGATATTTTCCTCTGCTTGAAAGTGTCCATTTGAGATGTGACCTATGAGAATAATGAAGATGATTAATTAGGTGCAAAGCTTTATTAGCATAAAAGCTCATTTTTTAATGCACTTAGTATATAATGTGTGTGTCTATATATATAATTAATATTTCAAAGTATTGATTGGCTGCCTTATTACTGTTATATATGTATGTCTAGATAACTGACATAAACATTTATGAGATATTTTAAAAGAAAACTTAATACATGAATAAGTTCTTGACTTCTTTTTTTCAGGAAATTTAATTATATCTATACTTTTTTTAAAATATAATTAGACCCTTATTTTTTTTCTATAATTTTTATTAATTGAATCCTAAATGTTAGTTTAGAGTGACTTGAAACGGCTAGAAATTAAAATAACATTTTGTGACATTTTCATCTCAAGATATCCAATTACAAAATTATAAAAATAAATATATATATATATATATATATATATATATATATATATATATATTCTCCAATAACATATTTAAAAAAGATACACAAAGGACACTTAATTTTCTTGGATTTATAATAGTATGGTTTTCATCTCAATTCCTTTCCTGTTAATAAATAAATTTGGGTAATATGTTTATTTACGTGCTTTCCCGAATACATTACTTATAATAATGTTTAAAAAAAAGAAAATATAAAAATATAGTAATTTCATATAAGTTAAAATTAATTTACATTCGTTAATTCTTTTTAAAGAAGCTAATTAACGATACAGTTTCTACAAATTATATATACATAAACTAATTTTACCTCATAAAAATATTTATATTTTTTTATTCTCCTATGTTCACTTAATTAATCATCACTTGTATGAATAATAAAAGTTATAGTTTTGCTAGTTGTAAGTACTAAACATGGAATAGAATGCCAAATATCACATGGCTAAAATCTTGTTTTCACTATTGAAGAGAAATTAAAATTGTATTTTTAATAATTGTTTAGGTTATAATTTCAGGAGAATGAAACTTGTAATAATTAAGTGATTAGAAAGACAATGAGGAACACATCAATTTCTTATTTTCATTAAGACAGTTACTCTCCTATAGGTTAAATCAAGTGTTGAACATTGTTCCATACGATAGTTAATTTTTTTTTTTCCTTTTTCTTTTCATTCCATACTAAATAGTTAGGAATATGATAACCAAATATACTTAATTCGTGATTTGAGTTGTAAATCAAAAAAATTGTTAAAACTTAAAAGTCAAACAAATGATTTAATATAGGTATTTTATAAGCAAGTCATATCAAACAAGGATAACTATTTTACGTGGAACAATGTATTGTATTTATTCATGCATATGCACACATAAAGTCACATCATCCATTTTGACAATTCTTGTTTTTGGGTCAAGAAAATTACAGCCTATTCGATTAAATGAAGAATTGTAACAAAATTTTGTAAAAGTAGTTGTCAGAAAAAAGAAGAAGCAAGAATTTGTTGAATTTAAAGTAACTTATGGAAATTAAAAACTGTTTTTGGGTGTTAAGAGCATTCTGAAAGAAGAACATTGTTTTTATGTTTTAGTCTGAAAATAGATTTAAAATAAGAGCAATCTTCGATGTTAATGTTGGTTTGAAGTAATTGATAGTTGATATTTTTGAAGAAGGGTGAAACAGGTCACATCAGATTTATGTTGTATCCATTTGTGTGGGCATCTATCACCTAAATTCTTGATATAGATCGGGAGGAAACAAAACTGAGAAAAGAATTTCATGCCATGAGCTGTTTTGCTTTAGATAAGGAATTGGGGTTAATTAATGAACTATTGAGGTATATTTTTTTTTTTGAAGTACTTAATTTTGTCTCTATCATCTAAAGTCCAAATACACTATATTAATATTTTAAATATGTTTTTAATATATTTTAAAATATCAAAATTAATAATAATCGTGTATTATGAAGAAACAGTAAAACAATAATACAAATAAATATGAACAGAGAACCTAAATTCCTCTATTGATTATCATTAGAGATTTTTGTTCTTATCTTGGGTTTCCCTTGAATTACTTATTTAGACTTTTTCATTTTATTTTTTAGTTCAACTTATAAACAGAGAATTAAGACTTTTTATTTTATAATACAATGAAAATCCTACGTTCTACTTTGATCTTAATCTTTTGTACAATGAAAACAATTATTTCCCTCCTATTTTCTACTCCAATGATGAAAAAGGGTTTTTCAACTAATTGGTAGAAAAACGTTTGTATGGAAGAAACATTTACAGGAACTATGCTTGGTGCTGTTTGGATGAAACATGTAAAACGATTGTCACATGAACCTCTCAAACTGTTAACACATAATTGAAAATGAAAGAAGATAGTTTTAATTATTTATTTAAGTATGGGAAAGGCATATTGTAATTAAAAAGTGATTAAAATTTTATGCTACGTGATGGAACATTGAACCTAACAATTCTGTCATAATCAGAACTTAATTAAGATTCACGTTTTGGGAAGGTCGTCCCTCCCATTTCTCTTGTGTAACTGGGCCATACTTAATTAAGATCCATGCATTAGCCTCTTTTTTTCTGTCTCTTCGCCTTCTTGTTTTTTTTTTTTTTCTTTCAAGAACTTTTACATCTGGTTTAATAATAATTTAAGTAACTTATATACAGTCCTGTGTTAGAATAAATTAGAATGATTGGAGTTCCTAATTAAAATAGAGTTGAAACCCCAGAATATGAGCCCATCACATCCTTGAATTATGAAGATGGCCCAATAAAGCTAAAGCAGTTGGTCCAGGCCCCTTTGTGGTTGCATGCGTTGCTTGTGGAGAAGTGACAAAAATAGTGATGTTGTATCCGAAACATTTAGTTTAGTAATGAGTGTTTTTAGTAAGAGTTTGGGCATGTTATCTGCTTGTCAAGAGATTGATAATTTCTTTGTCAAGAGTTTGGGATTCTGTTGCAAGCTTAATAGGAGTGTTGCCTTCTTTATCTGCCACATATGTATTCGCTCCCCTGCAAATGTCCGCAAACTGCCTCAATTTTCCAAACTAAACCAAACTATATAAAGAAAATTAAACACCACATACAACCCAAAAACAGAAATAAGAATAAACAAACAAAATTAAAATTAAAATAAAAAACATACAATAATTGAACATGGTTTAATTAGATTATTGATAAGTTTTAATCTACATTTAGAGAAACGAAATCATAAGAGACTATTCATCCCTTAACTTATAATGCTAACTAGGAGTAATTATTGAGATCAACACGCCTCATTAATCTTCTCGCACAATTGACATCACTCTTTATTCTTATATAATGTCCTGTTTTACTTTCTCATTTGACATGCTAAAAACTTGTCAAAGAAAGGAATTGTTTAGAAGCTCGCTGTGAGCTACTAAAGTGTGAGAAAGTAACAAATGATCACTGGAAATCAACATGAACAAAAGTCCATAGTTCCCTTCATTCTATGTTATCCAACATGGAATTTGACCCTGCAAGCTTTGCAATAGATGCATTGCTCATAACATTTTGATTACATAACCAAACCTTATGTGTCTTGCTTCTTGCTTCTATAAATCAACCAAGTACTTTTCCCTTTACATATACTACAGCCCTCATCATCTTCAACATCCTTTTCTCACATTTGAATACATATCTCTTCTTCTCAAATTACCAAGGGTATTATATTCCTTTTCAATTTGCATACATACCTAACTTCATCTAGTAGCTTTTCAGTTCCCTCTTGCAATCTAATTCACATTGTAATACTAGTGACATTAAAGGACTTGTTATTTCCAAGGAGAACATATATCCTCCTTCATGTTCTGTGGACTCCTAGAACCACAAATGATCAGAGGTCATGTGGGGTGAACACCTTGAGTTCGTTATCCACATAACATCATCAATACCATTAGACACTATAAGAATCTTCAATGATTTTTAACCTTCTTCAACAAAAATTGTTTAACTAGACCCAAACGATTTATTAGACACAGTGATTTGTCAAGGTTAACCTTCTTCTTCGTATGAGGATAGGTGTGACCTTATAATGATAGCATCTAATGTTTGAAACATGACCACCATTCTTCTGTCTAAACTTATATCTTCTCCTATTCCTGTTCATTCTTGGATGTTCTACCTTTTATTGTCAACCCATCTCCACTTTGATATGACTTCATCTTAAAATTCTTGTTTTGTTCTTTCAAATTAAGAGTATAGTTTGAACTGTTGAAGAGAGAGAATCTCCATTCCACACAACAAAGTTTCCCTAAAGTGATGACGTCTCTTAGACAAGATACATACTAACATTTCTTTATGTTCATCTTCAATTTGCACATCAATATTCTCCAATACAAGAATTAGTTTGTTGAACTCATCTAGTTGTTCACGAATTGCTTTTCACTAAATTTTGATACACATCAAATTCTCCAAATCAAGAATTAGTTCATTGATTGGCAAATTATCTAGTCATCAAAATCAGCAAAGTCTATGCTAATTTTGTATCATAACTGTTATTCTCTTTTATTAGGATACACTGCTGTAGAATAATTGTAGATCTAGCAGTTTAGCTAATTTAAACGGCAACATATATGTATGTATTAAATATATATGTGAGAGAATTCTCAAGAGGAGAACACAGTGTTTTACCCACAATCGAAGTGTTTACTAATTACCTTTTCTCACTACTTATTTTTTTGAGAACAATGTTTACTTCAAATACAAATGATTGACCAGACACTTCGTCATGTACAAACTTTCTACCTTAGTCCATAACCCCGCAACAATCTTCTTCTACGATACCTATATCAACATCTTGTCACCAAAATGAAGAAAAAACTAAGAACAACATTGTCAACCATTTTGCTTAGAGTAAGTGTTCCTTAGAGAGTGTAAAAAACAATGTTTTTGCTTATACGAAAAACAACTAAAAGTCATTTATATACCAACCTAAACAATGTTAATCTTTGTTTTCCTTTTAAAATATTTATTTTGACAACTTGAACAAACCATTTAAAACTAACTTTCTTTCAACATATTTAAATTTTGAAGTTATAAAATTATTTATTCCATAAAATAATTGCGGATAAATGACATAATATTTAAAGACAATAATGTAAAATATAAATATTTAATGTAAAACAATTTATGGCCAAATATGTAAACTATGCCTGTTATTTGACCTTTTTTATTCTTAATATTTGGTATTTGATTTTTTTGGTCCTGTTGTCTCACCACCATTATTAAAAAATGACATGACAAATGGAATGTGAGATCATCTTTTAACAAATAATACTAATGATGGGGACAAACAAAATAAAATTTTATATTATGAAAACTAATAAACTATTTTTTATGAAAATAAAATAATAAAATAGATATATTATATAGACATAATATTGAAACCGTTTGTTTATATATTTAAGCCATGTTCTTCCTATGCAATAAATAAATTTAAGTATTTTATGAAATAAAGAACTAAATAAGTATATGCAGAAGATATGATGCGGTAGAGAATGCTTTTTTAGTATCGCTATAGGTTGTAACTTCTTCCTGTAGGCAGAGTAAACGGGAATTTAGGATATAGAATTTTATGACTAAAAATCTTTGGATATATAAGAAAATGTCCAATTAATTACCTCGAGATAAGAACTTTTGCAGCTGCAGTCTTCCCTCCAATAATACAACAATGAAGTGGTGTCCGACCTCTGGAATCAGAAGCATTTATATCTGCCCCAAGCTGTAGGAGTAGCTCCACCATGCCATTGTCACTATTTAGGCAAGCCAGGTGAAGCGCGCTAGAGCCATCTTTTACGTCCTCAACGACCTGATTTTCACTTTGAGATGCAATGTTTAAATTACTTGAAGCCATGTCCAAAGTGTCACCTGCACAGCACCACATTACTTGTTTTTTCCACTACAAAAACTTTGCTGGAGTTGAGACTTCTGAACCAGAAGACATACCAGACAATGCTTGACAACCGATGGTATTCACGTCAACATTCAACTTAACAATAAGCTGGTACACTGCTTTCTTGTCATTTGCACAGATGCTTTCCTGCAACTTTTGCGCTAGTGAATGGATAGGGTGGCTTTCCGTGATCCGGGGAATAAATATTTTCTCAGAATACTGCAATATTAAACTTCAGTCAAGTAATACTTCAAGAATAAGATTGCCACTAAATGCTAAAAGTTTTGTACATGTGTGACAACTAACCCAAATCCTTTTGGTAATATCGCATTTATAAGCAATTTTAAAATCACTTTCCAACCAAAGAGATTACTCTTGAGTTATCTTTCTAAATATAAAACTCATTCTTCCAGTAATAATTGTTTTCAGAAGTAATTCTACCAAATTATCCAGATGCACCCACTCCAGTGCATCTCTCTAACAATCACGTAATGATTCATTTAATCCATGAACTCATAAGCTAACCAAGATTTTTGTAAAATTTCATCTTAAAATCAATTGGAATTAAGTGAAGTTGCATAAAGATATATTGATCTCCAAGAATAGTGAACGAATGGGTTGAGTGAAGACAAGGAGATATTGGATTTAATTTGAGGCTTGACCAATCCGGAAGTTGGTGAAAGAGAAGAGGAAAGGGACATTTGATGTTAGTTCCAAACACCCCCTTCCACACATGACTGCCTAAAGTGGCAAGCTTCCTAGAATAGGCAATTAATAAGATAAGCTATAGGCTCTCATACTATATCATATTTCATCTTAAAACTAATTCACATTAGGTGAAGTTGTCCAATAGATATCTGCGAATGCAATATGATGCCCAATTCTTCGTACTGGAAGCCCAACTTTCAACTTCCAAGAAAAGTCAATATCTTAACATATAAAGGGTATGTTTCTAGATCACCAAGCTATTTCTCAAGTCCTTTGAAACTTTTTAGGTACTAAAATAAAATACGCTTATTAAAGTCGAAAAAGACAAGCTTTACTTAAAGTTGAGGGGTTCGAGTTCCACCCATCTTTCTAACAATATGAAATAGCAAAGGAAACTAGAAATTTTCTTGGAATACCTTTGCATGAATGAACCTTTCCTTTACTAAAATCGGATCGTCATGTTTTGGCTTTCTTGCATGGAAGATCTCCTCTTCATTTTCCTTGGATGAACTACATTGCAGGTGCTTGTTAGCACAAGCCAAGTCAGATAATCCCATCAACTTTAGGAGTACTTACCTAGCAAGGGTGTCAACAGTTTGCAAATTACCCTGTGAATGCAACAACTCCTCCCAAACTGAGTTTGCAAAAAGATTGCCTAGTGATTTAAGCATACTTAAGACAGAGGAATCCCAAACTTTAACATCAAGTGTCAGCGATCTTACCTGCCAAACAATATTTCCCAACTTAGTTGCAAAAGTGAGAATCAAAACAAAAGGAATTCTTTTTTTCCCTTGTACAGATAAAGAAGAAAGTAATGTTAGATTCAGATGTTGAAAATAAATCTATAGCCTAAAAATAAATATTTAAATATTTATGGATTGATTGTAAATTGATAATCATCCAAAACCCGTAGTAGTTTAATATTAAAATTTGAATCTACAAACCCTAATATGTTAACCTATTCTATCTATTCCTTTAGAGAGTGATTTTATTGAATTGGGTATTTTATTTAGACTTGCTTATTAAACTTTTTAAAAAGATTAATTTTATTTAGACTAATATTTTGAGTGCTATTTATTTAGACTTATGTTTTAAGTATTATCTATTTGGGATTATACTGAGTGTAATTTTATTTGAATTTATAGTTTTGGAGTGCAATATATTTAGTTTATACTTTTAGAGTAATTTTAGATAACTTTTATATAAATTTATTTAAAAACAGATAAAATAATCCTTGTAAAAAGGTATCTACTAGTATTAATGGATACCCACAAATATGAAAACTTTGGTTTTTCTTTAGCGGGTACATGGCAGGAAGGTATGTCATATAGGTACTATCTTTACCCGTTATCATTCCTAACTTTGGATTTTTTTTTTTTTAAATTTGACAAACATATTTATCAAGAAGGTATCACATGATTCAATAGTTCACTTAGAACAAGTTGATTGCTTTGCAAATAGGTTCTGATTTGACAAAAGTTTCTCCATAAAGACTTCTAATAGACAGAAATAAAAAGAAAAAAATGAGATTAATTTCTTCATAAATTAAAATTAGCTTATAAGCAAATTTGTAGAAGGTCGTATATAACTTCTCTAAAGTTTTATTTTTTAAGTTGTGATGTTAGGATTGGTAATTCAATATCTCTCACTAATACCATGAACTTTGTTGGTGTAACCACTGAGACAATTGAGGTGACCTCACAAGACTCAACTGAGGTCCCAACACATGAACGAAGATCATAGAGAGCATCACGTCTGCCCCAACAATTTTCTGATTTTGTTGTGACGTGTCCTGGTCCCAGCACGGTGAAATTCGGTTATGAGGGAATGATTGGAAAATAATCTTGCTTATATGCTCTTTTGTTTTTTTCCCTGTACGACGCTTACGCCAAAAAGTGCATGTTATATAGCACATTGTTAATGAAAGGACGAGGAATTTTATGCAGAAAATTACTTCTTCTCTGAAAATTCTCTACTTTCCTCTGTACCCCTGCTTTTTTCTTCTGCTGACTTTGCCTTTCATTGGTGCTTTCATTCGGCTTACTCACTCCATGGCTCTCCTTCTTCTCACACGGAAGAACTCTCTAAAATAAACAAATAGCTCGAGCAACTTCTCTTATCCCAAGCAAATTTTGCTAATGCCCTCCATGATATCTCAGCACGCACTACTCTACTTGAATCTAAATCCACCTCACAATCACACCACCACACCACCCCACGACCCATCAAATTCGATCTCCCAACTTTTGATGGATCTGACGCATTAGGGTGGATATTCAAGGTGAACCAATTCTTTGAATATCACCAAACACCCCCTGAACAGTGTATACAGGTCTCCTCCTTCTATCTTGAAGGCCCAGCCTTGGCATGGTTCCAATGGATGTTTAACAATGGTCTCCTCATTTCATGGGAGGTTTTTTTGCGAGCATTGGAATTGCGCTTTGCCCCATCCAAGTATGAAGACCCCATAGCTGCCATATGTAAGCTTTCACAAACCAAGGGACTCCATGAATATCTCTGAGTTTGAGACTTTTGCAAATCGTATCTCTGATTTTCCTCCTTCCTTTTACCTCAGTTGTTTTATTTCTGGCCTCAAACCACATATACGTTGTGAGATCACAGCCCTCCAACCGACAAACCTTCCCCAAGCCATTGCTTTAGCCAAACTTCAAGATGACAAATCCAAACCCACACCAACCACATCCCCCAGATTCTTCCGCCCTCCATCCACGTCACCCACCTCATCCACCATGCCCACACCCAAACCGCTTCTACCTCTTCTCCCTACACCACCCACAAAACTACCCATTCGGAGACTCTCTGAAGCTGAGACGCAGGCTCGGAGGGACAAAACCTTTGTTTCAATTGCGATGAGCGATATACTAGAGGTCATCGTTGCAAACCTCAATTCTTCTTATTTACTTGTTTCGACACTGAAGACCCACCGGAGGAACAACCCATCGATGAGTCCGTTCCTGAACCACACGAACCAGAGGCAGGCCTCATTAGCCTTCATGCGATCTCAGACCAGTGGAGTCCTCGCACTTTTCGGGTCACAGGGGCCATAAATGGGTACAATGTTCAAATCTTGGTGGATAGTGGGGCTACCCACAATTTTATTCAAAATCGAGTGGCCCAATTTTTACAATTGTCTAGGGAACCAACACCAAGCCCATTACGAGTAATGGTGGGAAATGGTGATTTCTTACCTTGTTTGATCTTCTGTCCCAATGTTAACCTTCACTTAGCCCAACACCAATTCCCCATTGATCTATACCCTTTAGAACTATCATGTACACTGGTTGCAATTGATTAGTCCTTTCCATATGGACTACAACAACCCATTTATGCGTTTCATGTGGAACAATTCCTTGGTGGAGTTACAAGGCAACCCGGGCCCAAATCCCACACTATCTCAACCCATCAACTCAAGAGACTGCACACCACCACTATCTCGGATTTCCGAACCAACCCACACCGCCCCACTGCTACCCAACGCCTCTGAACCTCAATTACAAAACCTTATTTCCAAATATTCCTCCATGTTCACCATCCCTACCGCTCTCCCCCCTTCACGCCTCACCCCAAATTCATCCCCCATCTCTGTTCGCCTATATCGATACCCTCATTTTCAGAAGCATGAAATCGAATATCAGGTTCAAAAGATTCTTGATTCCGGTTTTATTGTGCCCAGTACCAGCCCATTCCTCCTTGTTAAAAAGAAGGACGACACTTGGCGCTTTTGCGTTGATTACAGAGCATTAAACTCCATCACCATAAAGGATAAATTTCCATCAGATTTTAATGGTGCTTGAGGACTCAAGGAAAACTGCTTTTCCTACTCATAATGGTCACTTTGAGTTCAGAGTTATGCCTTTCGGGCTCTTTAACGCCCCTTCAACCTTCCAGGTAACGATGAATGATCTCTTTCGCCCTCACTTGCGTAAGTTCATCATTGTATTTTTTGATGATATTCTGGTGTATAGTCCCTCTTTCGATTCTCAGATTACACATCTTGACATCACCTTTGGTCTATTGCACTCAAATCATTTTAAGTTGAAAAGTAGCAAGTGTTTGATTGGTCGACATTCCATTAAGTACTTGGGGCACATTGTTTCTCATCACCAAGTTCAGCCAGACCCTGATAAACTTGAAGCAGTTCACAATTGGCCTAAACCTACTACGATCAAATCGCTTCGCGGCTTCTTTGGCCTTACGGGATTCTACAAAAAATTCGTCCAAGGATACGCCTCCATCGCTCATCCGTTGACCCAGTTGTTAAAAAAGGACACATTCCTATGGACCGAGGAGGCCCAATCTGCTTTTGAAAAGCTCAAGCAAATACTCTTGCAGGAACCTGTCCTAGCGATCCCTAATTTTGAATCCACATTTGTTATTCAAACTGATGCTTATTTCAGCAGGGTCACCCGGTGGCTTATTTCAGCAAGCAGTTTTGTCCCAAATTGCGCAACTCATCCACATATGTGAGAGAATTATGTGCAATAACATCTGCTACCCAAGAGTGGCATCAATACTTGCTTGGTTGCCATTTCATAATCCAAACAGATTAGCGCTCCATCAAGGAGCTTATGCATGAGACTGTTCTCACCCCAGAGCAACAAAAGTATCTTTTTAAATTGTTTGGCTATGACTTCGAAATCCAGTATCGTGCATGCAAATCTAATAATGCTGTTGATGCCCTCTCACGTACTGATGTTACTGCGAGTTCCTTGTTGGTCATGACCATTCCTCAGCTTGACTTCCTGGATGCCCTTAAATCATCCCTTACTGCAAATGATGAATTTCAGGATCTTAAGGGTAAAATCTCTGCTGCACCAAGTGATTTTCCTCACTACACAGTTCATCAGGATTTCATCACCTTCAAGGACAAGCTATGGCTTCCTTCATCCAATACTTTTATTCCCTTCTCCATGAATTCCACTCAACACCAATGGTTGGGCATACGGGTGTTGCTCGCACACTTAGCAGGCTGTTAGCTCATTTCTATTGGAAGACTATTCGTAAGGATGTTCAAGATTTTATAGCCAAGTGTTCAGTTTGCCAACAAACAATGATACCTACTCAGTGACCTCCGGAACTTTTGCAACCCATACCACTACCTTTTCGTTGCTGGGAGGACCTCTCCTTGGATTTTATTGTGGGTCTTCCATCATATAAAGGTTTCACAACAATCTTAGTGGTGGTTGACCTCTTCTCCAAAGAGGCCCATTTTGGTATTCTTCCCCAACCTTCACAGCCCTGACAGTTGCTGAGTTGTTCATTAATATTGTCTGTAAACATAATGGCATCCCTCATAGCCTCATTTCAGATCGCGATCCGATTTTTCTCAGCCAATTTTGGCGAGAACTCTTTCGTTTGAGTGGCATTAAGCTTGTCAACAGCTTACCACCATCAAACAGACGGACAAACCGAGGAGGCAAACAAAGTGTTGCAACAGTACTTACGTTGCTTCGTTCATCACAAACCATCTCAATGGGGCAAATTCCTATCTTGGGCAAAGTGGAATTTCAATACGTCTGTCAACTCCTATACGGGATTCACTCCGTTTGAGATTATGTTCGGCTTTCCACCACCAACGATGCCTTAAATCATCACTCAGGACACCTCTAATGCTGCAGTTCAGTATGAACTCTCTTCTCGTGAAGAGATATTACGCAAGCTCCATTCCAACTTACAGAAAGCCCAAGAATCAATGAAGCATTGGGCTGACTCCTCCAAACGTGACCTCCATTTCAATGTTGATGAATGGGTCTATGTTCATTTGCGAACTCGCCGCAAAGTCTCTGTCACTGGCCCATTTTCGAGTAAATTGCAGAAGCGATATTTTGGGCCATTCCAAATTACCAACAAGATCGATGAGATAGCTTATGACTTGGCGTTGCCCACAACAACAAAAATACACAATGTATTCCATGTCTGTTTGTTTCGACCTCACAAGGGACCCCTTCCCTCTTCCCCTCTCCAATTACCATCAGAGATTCATGATAACCAACCAGTTCTAGAGCCCACTGCCATTATTGATTGGAAACGGGATTCATCTTCTATGGACTCGCCTATTCTAGTCCTCGTCCAATGGCACAACATGCCTCTCGAAGAAGCCAGTTGGGAACCATGGTCCCAGTTCAAAGACCAATTCCAACTTGAGGACAAGGTGTTATTCAAACCAGGTGAGATGTTAGCATTGGTAATCCAATATCTCTCACTAATACCATGAACTTTGTTGGTGTAACCACTGAGACAATTGAGGTGACCCCACAAGACTCAGCTGAGGTCCCAACACATGAAGGAAGACCACAGAGAGCATCACGTCTGCCCCAACGATTTTCTGATTTTGTTGTGACGTGTCCTGGTCCCAGCAAAAAGTGAAATTCTGTTATGAGGGAATGATTGGGAAAGAATCTTGCTTATATGCTGTTTTGTTTTTTTCCCTGTACGACCCTTACGCCAAAAATTGCATGTTATATAGCACATTGTTAATGAAAAGACGGGAAATTTTATGCAGAAAATTACTTCTTCTCTGAAAATTCTCTACTTTCCTTTGTACCCCTGCTTTTTCCTTCTCCTGACTTTGCCTTTCATTGTGCGTAAGCTAATTTTAGCTTATGGAAAAATTCATTTCATTTTTTTTTCTAATTTTTCCCTTAAGTGCTTATTTTTTTCCTAAACAGAATACACGCAATATATATGCTGCATTCTTGGTTTAGATTGGCTAAGTGTTGTCAATTTCTCTTGGAACTTGTTAGATGTTAACCTTAGAGTAATAAATTTAGTCCCAAACTATTCTGCCATTGGTACATGTACTTATTTCCTCCTAGAATAACTTGACTAAATAACACGACCATTCTCCATACATATGTAGACAATAGAAATTAAAGTAAGGGCTGAGGTAGTAGATCTTCTAACCTTGTCAAAATTCACTGAATTTTGACAACGCATGAACCATATACAACATTAAATTGTAAGATAAAATGTGCGGTCTCAAATACTTACTTTTGATATATGTACACCAAGATTACGATGAACACCAGAACACTCAATGCATATGAGGATGCCAAGGTTTAAGGATGCCCAGTCCGGTTCAGGTTTACCACAATCAGCACATTTATCATTTCCGCTTACACTTCTAAGAACATCAATTGGCTTTTCAGTTCTCATAGTGTGTGTATGTAAGTGCATACTTCTAGATGAACGTAAGTGCTTATTACGGGTGGGTTTATCTAATGCAGACTTCGCTTTCAAAGCATGATCATCATCTGGATAACTTTCTGACTTATCAATATTGTCATCAGAGTTAGAGTCGTCGTTTTCTGAGTCAGCTGACGGAGGCTGTCACATAATTGTTTTACAATTGTATTAAAATTGAAATGGGCATCAAAAGATGCATTTAAAAAGAAAATATCCATTATGTACCGTTCCCAGTGTTTGGACAGTCAACAAGGTAGCAATTACTCCATTTATCTTTTGCATCCAATCCATCTGGTCCACTGCATTTTCTGCCTGCAGTTCCCCTTAGTAACATTATAGGTAATAACTAATGCCAAACTATAAACTAAAAGCTTTGGAATAGGTACCTGCAACGTATAGTTCTTTGTAGGCGAAATAATTCTGAAGCAGAATCTCAAATCTGACTGATCAGCATCAATCTTGATTGTTGATGTTAGCAGGTTAACTGTATGACGTGCTATAGATCTTTCATCATGGACGCCTCCATGGTAATGAGAAGAAAGCCATCGACTTAGAATCCCAGAACCATTTTCAATGCCACTATTCTTCTTTGGAGATGGTTGATTGCTGCCCTGAAACGGAATGCTCAGCATTTATTTAAAAGAATGAGCATTACCTAGTTTACTGTACTAAAAGTGCAGTTCTAGTTGGTGACTTACATATGACCCGTTCCATGGTTTGCGGTAGTAGTATAACATTCCCCGACTGTCAAGAACAAAATACCTTCTTTTCCAATCAGCTCTCAAATTGGAGGATCGTTTTGAAAGATGTCCTTGTCGAATGATTTGAACCTATTATTGTGACTTTAAAGTGTCAGCATAGCTGAGATATCAAAGTTCATAAAGATACTTAGCATAAACTTATTTAGAAAGGGATGAACAAACAAAAAAAAGGATGGGACTTGGACTAAAAAACGTTTCTTTTGGCCAACATCAAGACAAATTGAGAAGTTGAAAAATGAAGTGGAAAATAATCTTATGAAAAGAAATGTCATGTTCTAAAATACCTTTCCATTTGCTGCAGATTCCATTACTACATCTGCAGCCTCATTTGATATCCTAGAAAATGGATGTGCAGAGTCTCCAAGAGGAGAACCATAGGGACCACTCAAGGACAACCTACTTTCTTCATAAGCTTGTTTCTTGTAGTCTTGCATTCTTTGATAAAGTTGAATCTGCTCGTTATTGAAATTTTCTCTTGACTGATGTACATAATCCATAATCTGCAAGTAAAATATTTTGGCATTTTAACCCTCCCTCTTAAGCAAAAAGTTAAGAAAAAGGTTCTGTTTTCTTAGCAACCATAAGCAATGTGCACCCTTTGTGCAAAATATCTTGCCTCACAAGAAGGACTATTAGATCTCAGTTTCTTATTCTAGCCACTAAATTTAGCCAAATCATTTCAATAATAAAAAAATACACCTCAGATACAGGACAAAAAACCTACCATTTAGTAAAAATTTCAGGAACACGAATTATAATTCAAAAAAAAAGTTTTGTTTTTTACTTGAAAGCAAATGTGTCACTCTGGTTAACTGGTGCACTTCAAGTCTGGATGACCCTTCAAATTATACTAGCAATTCCATGAGTTAAGCTAACCTAATAGTCAAATGATAGATACATCAATTATGTATTTCGGCCTGCTTGCTCCTCATTGGCTTTCAGTTCTAGAAAAATCAAAAAACAAAATGGCATCTATTTATCTGTGGAAAAGAACCACATGTACTATTAGCAGTCAAGTTAAAATAAAAACAGGGAACTAATAACATCTCGCTATCTGTGAAAAGAACTATGCCTACTACTATCAGCAGTCAAGTTAAAATAAGAAATAGGGAACTCAGCAAAACCTCATTGATGAAAGGTTCCATCTGATGCAATAGCTGATACCCCTGCAAGAGAAGTGTTTTCAGATTCAGTATACGTGCAATATTAATACTTGTGGAGAAAGTTCCATATATGTGACTATGCCATACACCTGTTGAAAGTATCGAAAATGAGCATCCATAATTCCAGTTACAGCCTCTAAAAACTCGAATCTCTTCTTCACCTCAACGTTATTAAGAGTGCTAACCTAGACAAGTAAGTACATCATGTGGTTAATACCTAACAATGTATCTTTCATTTTCTAAGCAACATCTCTCCAGTGCTGCTTAAATTACCAAATTGAAACGGGCCTCCTCAAATGATGCTCTTGCCTCTTGCAGTTCCTGGAATGTCTCTACCAAATTAGATTCAAAAGGATAACAGTAACTCATGACATGTAATTTGATTAATTTCAAAATCAAACATTCCAAAGAAAAGTTGTTGGAAATACCTCTTCAATGACAGTGGCAATGTCAATCTTAGTACTTTTTCTGAGTGACATAAATTTTTCACGTGCCTGTAACACATCCATATTGTTTGCAGGTTATGACCAAGATAAATGTAAGTAACCTTTCCACAGCACTACATACACACAAATTTACATGCTCCTTCAAAAGTACTACAAAATCTATTTGAACTTTTGAGATTTAATTCTCCAGTTAAAATACAAGTACTTCCCGAGGGTTGTATCCCAAGGAATTGTGTGGATTGATCATGCAAAAATAATAAATTAAAATGCATGTACTTCGAGGTTCTATGAAATGGCAATTACTAAATGATAGCACTTGAAATAATGGCTTTTGATTTAAGAAAAATTGAAAACTTCTAATATGAAACTGCAAGGTCAATTTCCAAAATTCATTTAATTATACCCATTATAATATGAACGCTTTCTCTCTCGAGAATCAAATCTTGATGCATCAAGATAAAATTTCAACAAGTAAAAAAGAATTTAAAAGTATTAAACCCTGATGGTCATTTACTAGGAAGCATCAAGACAATACAAATATTCTGTGAATTGTGAAAAAAGAATTATATTTATTATTATCATACTCCTGGATCGGTTAAAAGGAGAAGCAATTAGGTTTCTTATTTAGTACATTGTATATATCACAGAGATAGACAGGTGGCGGAAACAAAAGTATAAGGTAAAATGTATTTTAGATCCATCGTGATTTAGTTTTAGTCCTTCGATTTTAAAATAAGTGGTTTCATTCTTCGTTTCTCGATAAAGAGGATTTTGCCACCAAATCCTCCTCATTTCAAAAAACAGAAGGACCAAACCCACCAGTTTTAAGTGTAGGGTCTAAAACTAATTTTGACCCAAACTCAAGAGACTTAAAACACATTTTACCCAAAATGTATAGATGCAGAGTTCACAACACTGTAACCTTAGTAGGAAAATGAGGACCTGATCATATACAAGGGAGGATTTATCAAAACGTTTTCGAGCTTCCTGCAAGCAATGCTTGAAGTGTTAGTTTTATAAAAATAAGTAAAAACTATACTAGTAGTCAAGTGGATGCAGAAAAATATGAATGTATTCTCATATAGAAAGCAAACCTCAGGTCAAAAAGTGTTTACTTTAAAATTGAACATTGATAAATTTACCATGAATAGTTTTGATTGACATTCTTCTTATGAAGTTATTTAATCACACATTCTATAGTAGTTATAGCTTCAACTCCATTTTTTCCGTGTATCAAATAAATTGCAGCTAGATGCAAAAAAAGAGGTTACAATTAAATGAACAAAAGTCCGTCTAGCTCAGTTGGTAGAGCGCAAGGCTCTTAACCTTGTGGTCGTGGGTTCGAGCCCCACGGTGGGCGTTTTTAATTTTTTCCTGATAAAAACATTTAAATGAACAAAAGCACTAAAAGTTGGTACCAATTGAATTTTGGTCAATAATACAGTGTTCCGGTTTTTTTCTTCATTTAAAAGTCATTGTAGCTTCAGTTAGTTTGTTGATGTAAGACACTGTAGCTGTATGTCTTGGTGAGCTTCAACACTATAAATACTGGTTATGAGCAGAAGCTTATCTAATATTGCATTTCAACACAGAAATTTTTTTATACATCAATATACCAGTCCGTTTCCTTTCAACTATATTACTCATAGCAACTACCAATTAATAACTGTCCAACAACAAATAAAACTCTAACTGACACACCAATTGCACAGTCTCTATAACATTTTAAATAATGAATCAAGCCTTACTAAGATTGAATTGCCTTTGATTCCTCCTAACATACACCATTAATGATTTCCCGACTAAAAATTCTGTCTTGGTACCAAATAAGAAAAAAAAAAAAAACAGAAATCCAATTCTTAAATATTCCACAAAAAGAAAGCTAACAGAATTAAAACATAAAATAAAACTACACTACAGTGTGTGCGCGTGTGTATTTGTAACAAATTGAAAGCTAAATAGATTCATATTCAAAAGGAGTTGGAGTACTAAATGTTATTATTCAATAATTCATGTTAGAGTTTATAATCATCTGTAGCTATAATGATTAGTCAATATTAGGCTACAAGTTAGCAAGTGATTATTAATCTCTATGTTAGGCTCTAATTCACCCCTAATTACTCCCTTGATGGCTCCACTAAATTACTTTGTCCACTCTTTTCCCTGTGTATACGCTCCTGATTTTATTGATTATTTAAGGAGTTCTTTCATTGCTGCACAAATTAGTTAAAAAATATTAAACTATCCCATTTTGATATTAGTTCAAATATAAATATATAAAACAGAACTGGACAACTGAAGTCAACATACAAAGAATTGGACAATATCACATTTCATTATATTTCATATTGTGAAGTAGAATTTACGTTTTGTCACATACAAAAGAGTTGAACATAACTTGAGAGAGGAAAGCCAATATCATATTGTTTAACAAATATTGAGAGAGAAACTAGTGGAGCTAAGCCATATCATTAAGTATGAATTCCTACTGTTCCATCTATTAATGTATAATAATCGACGCTATTGTGTAAGAACATTACAAAAACTAAGGTTTAAATATGATTTTAGTCTATATAATTTTTTTTAATCCATAACCCTTCCCAAAGGTTTTGTTAAGATGAGAACTTTAGGTCTATCTTAACCTTAGAAAACTGGCTTGTAACGTTAGGTTGCACCTATTTATATACTTTAAATTGACTTTATCTCTGATCGACGTAAGATTTTCAACAAATTTCATTTTTTTTTTTCTTCAGTCACGGTTCCTTACAAAAAACATGAAAGATATTGTCATCATGTGCCACGTACGCAAAAGATAACATCATCACAGATCATGTCACTATAAATGCCACATCAATATTGCATGTCAACAATGTCATGTATTCATGATGTTAGAGGGGTTAAAAGATGAATCGGTAGGAACGAAAAGAAATTACAAGAATAAAAATAAAAGGAATACGTGAACAAAAATAAAAAGGTTACGTTTTCAGATATATAAAACTAAATATTAAATAAATAATAAATAAATCAACAATATGATATATCACTGAGCCATAGTTTTTGTGCCTAAATTTTGTTCTTTTAATCTTTGTATTTTCTTTTCACTTTTAGTACTTGGAATACTTTATTATTAGTCTATCTTGTTAGAACAAAAATTGAAACAATTAGAAAAATGAAAAAGAAAAAAATAATGTTAAATTACATGGACTAGAATCTTATTCGCACTATACCTTGACTTCATGGATGTCAACATTGACAATCGGTTGTAACCGATGATTGAAAATGTAATCTACCTGAGAAGAAAAATCAATTTAATCAGTATAGTAATATCAATTACTGTAATGCCTTAAATATAACAGAAAGCGGGAGGGGGTGCCGGGTGGAGAGAGAGTTTTGAACAAAAATAAGTAATAATAGAAGCATAAAAATACTTAAGGCACAAGTTTCCTAGGTTAATTGTTTATCTTACCATCATTGGTCAAACTTTATTACAAAACCATAGGATTTGGGCACGTAATAGGTGTTTATTTTATGAAAAAGCCCTCGATGCTGTGTGAAAGAGCCAAAATGATTTAGCATTTTAGCATGGAAAGAGGACTTACGTTAGGGTGAACAAACAATTTCAGATGCTGCGACCATGGCCTGATTTAAGGAGTTGCGTATATGGATTCTGACAAGTGAATTGAATCCATAAAGCTCTATGATGGGAATCTATCACGTTAGGTTTGGAGAGAGATCAGACTTATTATTCTATGAAATAGGGAGAGTTGTACCAAGTTTTGCTCCTAGTTTTTAAATGCGCTTCAGACCTGAGTACAATAAATTCTTTATCTTCAATGACGCAAAAGTAAAGCTAACAAGAACATCTCTATTCGAATTTAATCAAGATGCTAGAACTAAAAAACCAAGATAAATACCTAGGAAAAACAAGATGCTTTTTTTCTTTCTTAGACTCCAATCTAGGTTATTTGCATTGCTTCTAACAAAAAACCTTAGGTTATGTCCACTCTTAGGAACTTTGGGACAAATTCCACAACTTCAATGCTTACATCCAAGACAAGAGGCACGGCAATTACATGTTGAATTGTGAAATGCAAAGAAAGGAGGTAAAATCATTCCTAAATGTCGTCTTCATTTTTAGGCCTTAATTTCTCTTGTTTCCATTAGTGACCTTATATCCTATCAAGATCATTACGATGCAATTCTTGCAGTCCTACCTTGGGTGAATATGAAACAACCATTTATCTTATTGCAAGTAAATTTGATATATTTGCAGTGGATGAGATTGACACTCTTTTGCTGCTCGAAGAATTAGAAAATTTACAGCAAGAACTTATTGATTCAGTATCAATAAACCTTAGTCCGGTTAGAAGACTACTGTTTAGAATATGAGTTTGGGCCTAATGTTCACGGTCTTCATGCTTCCAAGATTATTTTCATTTTAAAATTACAGCTGTACACAGACAAATCTGTCTGTTAGACTATCGATAGTATTTCATTGGATGTTACATTTTTATTATTACCATTTAGGTAGATGTTTCAATTTCTTGCAAATGTTCTGTAAATATTAGTATGGTATCATCTATTGTGAAACTTCTATTGGCTATGGTTAGTGTTTTTCTAACAAAATATCAAAGCTTCAACTCTGTTGTAACTTCAATTATAGTATGTTAATGAGCTGTTAACTAAGTACTTGTAACATTACTATTTATACTAATGTTGCAATCTGATACATATGTGTGAGAAATAAAATTTCAGATTCAACAATAATATATCTTGTTCTCGTATGTGTGTGTGTGTTTAGTTTGTGTTCTAACAAGAGGCATCCAAAGCTATCTTGATTGTGGACCTCCGTGTGATGCCCACTAGCAAGTAATGTTTTCTGCTAAGAGGAACATTTTCTTGCCTAAGTTTACTATATGTTTTGCAGATCTTTTTCATGTGGAATCCTGCAAAGTTCAAAAGTGTCAATCATGGTCTGTTCTAATGCGCCTTTACCAACTTGTCTATTCTTGATGGCAACAACTTTAACCAATCGTGTATCTAGAAGGGTTCAATTTTTGTTTTCCAAGAAGTGTAGGAAATTACAAAGAATGATATTCAAAAAGTGGACGAAGGTGCTACCGAGTAACAGAGAGAAGTTTACAAGGAGTCCAAGAAGGAAGATAGTAAAACTCTCTTCTTGATCCACCTATACGTGCACCACGTCAATTTTAAGAAGATATCTTTAGCCAATTCAGCAAAGGTTATCCGCGTTCTGGATAAGTCACATGGCAGTGCTGATAAAATCAAGAAAGTGAAGCTTCAATCCTTTTGCAAACAAGTTGTTCATGACTGATCAAGAGTAAGTAGGAGACTACTTCAACCAAATTCAAGTGTTAGTCAACTAAATGAAGGCTTGTAGAGAGAAGTTTTTAGATCAACAAATAGTGAATAATGTTTTCAGAACTTTGACACATTAGTCAGACCACATTGTGGTGGCAATTAAGGAATCAAAAGATCTTGAAAAGATGAAGGTGGAGGAACTACAACATTCCCTTGAAGCTCATGAACAAAGGCTTTTTGAGAGAGTTTTGGTTCAGGATTTGTAGGCACAAGCTTCTCAAAAAAAATGATGGTGGGGTCAGCAAAACACAAGAAGGGAAAGCAGAAGAAAAAAGTGGAAGATTTTGGTAAAGATCCAAATAGATTCTTGAATAAGAACTTTCATATCACAAATGAAGATCAATCTATTAAGCCTTGGGTAGTTAATGAGCAAGGCTATGTCATGTATCAAGCAAAATAAGATGAAGGTTTATGACTAAGAAAGTGTTATCTAAATGTTGTGTCTAATGCAGACCACGTGGTATGTATTTATTACCAATTTATAGAATCAAATACCATAAATTCTTACCTGATAATCAATAATCAATGATCCTAATTTCCTAGAATCTGTAACAGTTGATGACGAATTATATTTTAACAACAAAGAAACAATATCACAAATAGTAAGATAAAATGGCCGGAATGGTTGGGTTGGAAAAGCATGTTGATTGATCATTGCTTAGGGTATAGAAATAGCATTGCTTGAAGAACAAATTTCCTATTAGGGTTTTGCACAATCCGAAGAAGTAAAATGAAGATCTTCTTGAAGAAGGTGACCACTCGCTAAGGTTTTGGGTTCTCGCCTCTTCTGGTGAGATAGAGCAGCTAGGGTTATGGGAGTAAGAAAAATGGTAACTGATTTCCCTGTGGTTTAAGTCCTGCGAGTGACTGGACAATGATCATCTGGAGCCATCATCTGGAGTCTCTGGTTTGGGTCTCCTGCTTGTGGAGGTTGTGCTGGATGGTGACCTTAGTTTTTATTGTGGTTTGGTTAGGTTAATCTGACGTGGGGGCTCAGTTTTTGGTTGTGAGAGGTTTGTTTGTCCTTCAACTGGTCATGGTGGCTTAGGTTGTCAGATAAATAGACTTTGATGATTCAGCCAAAAGATGAGTATCGCAGTTTGGCCATGACAGTTACTGAGATTCTTAGAGTGTAATATCTACTTATTGAGCTTTAAATTTTATTCTCCATTCCAACTGTCTTTTGTGATGATCAAACCACAGTTGTACTGTTTCACAATCCAGTTCTTCACTAAACATGTGCAGCTTAACATCTTTTTTCACTCGAGAGAAAAACCTTACTGTGTCTCCTTGTTTCTTACATCACTGTAGAGTATCAGGTCGATGATATATCAACCAAACTCCTCTTCAAGTTCCAATTCAATGCCCTAAAAGACAAACTCAAAGTGGCCTCCAGTTCACCACTGCATCCACCATGAGTTTGAAGGGTGGATGATAGGGTGTAAGTGTATTATACATTTGCAGGGAGCTTAGTCTACTTTCTAGTTAGTGATGACAACTATTGAGTTCGTTACAATAGTTGTCAGTTAGTTCACTTTGTCAGTTATTGATCTCCATAAATACTCACGTAATTAGAACTCATTAGAACGAAAAGGTTATTAAGCATATTCTCTGAATGCATATTGCATTTTCCGCACAACATTACTTTTCATTTGTGGGGAAATAATTTTGGCAAAGGAAATTATATAAAAACATTCTATATTCTCCACTTGATTTCACTCATCTTCCTCGGTATATGTGCACCTTCTACCTCATCTTCTAAAATTACTGTTCTCATTGTTTTGTTTTTGAACACTGATACCATGGTTATCAAATTCATGAGTTAACTCGTTCGTTCGAGTTTACATTCCCACTCACCCCGTGGGAGTTGACTCTGAAACAAACTCGTTTTTGAAGCAAACTCGGTAAACTCATGATAAACTCGGTCGATATTGCAAGTCTGCAACCGAGTTGGCGAGTCAAGGGGGTTTTTTCTTTAAACCCAGAACGAACCCGATTTTACTCGTGTTACGGTTCATGTTGATGTTCTTGTTGGTCGTGGTTGCCTTGCTCTAGTAGCTTGTGCCTTGTCTTTGGTGGTCAATGTTGCAATTGCGTTTGTGGGTAGTCTCCGCGTGCTCGCGTTTGTCGTGGTCTGCTTACTTCCTCTATTGCGGCGCTGGTGAACATGGTATTGGGAGAAGATAAAATTTAAATTAGGGTAGGGTTTCTACTGGGCTTTTGGGCCTTAAATTTTTAGTTCTAAGTCCAGTCACTTTTTTCCTTTTGTTACATAAGTTTAGGGACTTTTAGTATTATATTAAATATTAAATATCATAGGTATAATTAACTAAACTATTAAAAAATAGGTTTAATCATGTCCTTGGTCCCCATTTTGGAGGCAAAATATCAATTTTGTACCCTTATTTATTAAAGTCTCAATTTTGTCCCATATTTTGTTAAAATGTCTCAAATGTGCCATTTCTATTAAGTTGTGCTAGATGCCTTTAACTGAACAGTGACATGGCAAGGTTGACCAATGGTGGAACTGTGACAAGGAACAAAGCATAGTAACGTGGAAGGGGAATTTTTTTTTTTTAAATAATAGTGAAATTAATTTAGGATTAGGAATCAGATGCAATGCACGAAACTGTTCACGCTTAATATCATCATTACTCCAGGAAAAAGAGCTTCCAAGGAAATATTGATTTTCAATATAGATGAAATTCTTGGCACGTCGAATCGCGTGAATATAAGCATCTTGAATGCTATGATCAATGATGTTATCCTTCCCACTAACAAACCCTGCTTTGGCAGCATCTTCAGAAGTATCTGGGAACCGAAAAGCAGCCCCACCATCAATAGATCTAAATAATTCACATTCCAAGTCTCATGATCATCAGGAAAAGTTACTGGCGATGGGGAATAATGACATCTTCAAGCTCTCTTAGTGGAGCAAGTATATCCTTCCCACCTTGCTTTCTCCATCTCTGCTCAAAGTTGAACAAAACATCCCAAGCTATCGGTCCTTCAACCCGTGAGTGAATGTCATGCCATGGTTCCCTGGGACCACTTTTTGTGATTGTAGCACCAGGAAAGTTAAGCTGATGAAAATCATCATGGTGTGTTGTGTCCAGGGTTCTAAAAAGTGAGTGGAAGACAGTGTCATATCTTCCATCACAAAGGTCAAGACCCCCAACAAAACTCACAATTCTTCGCTTCATCTACATTGAAAATCAATATTTCCTTGGAAGCTCTTTTTCCTGGAGCAATGATGATATTAAGCGTGAAGAGATTGGTGCATTGCATATGATTCCTAATCCTAATTTAACTACACTATTATTTAAAAAAAAAGTTATCCCTTTCACGTTATTGTGCTCTGTTCCTTATCACAATTCCACCACTAGTCAACCTTGCCATGTCACTGTTGAGTTAACGGCATTTAGCCCAACTTAACATAAGTGACACATTTGAGACATTTTAACAAAAAAACGGACTAAATTGAGACTTCTCTAAATAAGGGTACCAAATTGAGATTTTACCTCCAAAATAGGGACCACGAACATGATTAAACCTAAAAAATAGTTAGAAACATATTTAAAAATGTATAATATTATAAACTAATAATAATAATAATATTTCAATAAATAAATAGAAAATGTATTTATAATATCATATACTAATACATTATTATATTATTTATAAATATTTTAATTTTTTTTGTCAAAAGTAAACTCCTAATACGATCCGAGTTTACGAAGCTCTTACGAGTTTACATAAACTCTCGAGTTTAACAACCTTAACTGATACAATGGATAGAAGTTCTCCAAAGTTCAAAATCAGTCCACTCTTGACAGGTTAAACGACTTAATCCTTTATTTTATCCTTCACTCTGATTTTGTTCATCTGTTTTGTCTCCTACTTCTGTCACATAAGGATATTGTCCAATCCAAGGTTGTTAAACTCGAGAGTTTACGTAAACTCGTGAGTCTCGTAAACTCGAATCATAAACTCGTAAGAGTTTACTTTTGACAAAAAAAATTGTAATATTTATAAATAATATAATAATGTATTATTATATGATATTATAAATAAATTTTTTATTTATTTATTGAAATATTATTATTATTATTATTAGTTTATAATATTATACATTTTTAAATATGTTTCTAACTATTTTTTAATAGTTTAGTTAATTATACCTATGATATTTAATATTTAATATAATACTAAAAGTCTCTAAACTTATGTAATAGAAGGAAAAAAGTGATTGGACTTTAAGAACTAAAAATTTAAGGCCCAAAAGCCTAGCAGAAACCCTAGGCTAATTTAAATTTTATCTTCTTCCAATCCCACGTTCACAGAGGAAGTAAGCAAACCACGGCAAACGCGAGCACGCGACGGAGACTACCCACAAACGCGATTGCAACAGTGACCACCAAAGACAAGGCACAGGAGACCAGAGCAAGGCAACCACGACCAACAAGAACATCAACATGAACCATAACACGAGTAAAATTGGGTTAGTTCTAGGTTTAAAGAAAAAAACCCCTTGACACGCCAACTCGGTTGCAAACTCGCGCGATTTCGACCGAGTTCACTGAGTTTATCGTGAGTTTACCTTGTTTGCTTCAAAAACGAGTTTGTTTCCAAGTCAACTCGCACAGGGTGAGTGGGAATGTAAACTCGAACGAGTTAAACTCACGAGTTTGATAACCATGGTCCAATCTAATTTTACTAGTTTATTTGCAGCTTCAAAGAAACTAAACACCTGCTCTTAATGTGACTTTCACTGCCTCCAGATCTCATCTTGTATGTATTACTTAGTAACAAAATTTAGACTTGAATGTATAGACTCTATGGTTAGGTTAGGTTAGGTTAGGTCACGAACCACCCAAAAAATACCCTAGATGTTCTTGTTAGAGGTGGGACATACTAACAGTTCTTCTAACATCGTTTCAACTTAGGCAGAAAAATATTTGAACATCTCCATATACTACCATCACTTAATTCTTGTTCCAATTCTGCCAATTCTTGATAAAGATTTTCAAAGTATTAAGGACCTATACATAATAAATTTGGCTGAACACGGTCTTCACATCTGAAATATTCCAAACTTCAAAATAAGTTCAGCCTGAGTAATTCATCCTATGGGATCTTCTCCACTCAACCTGAGCAATTTTATCTTCTTGACTAACATGATTGCTAAAATTTCCTTCCTTTTGGCTGCAACTCTCTTCTTCCTGCACCAACAACGGTCTCTACATCTCAGACAGAAGCCTCTCTTTGCATCTCACTCTCTCCTCCATATGCCCCATGGTAGCTAAAAATTATTTCCCTTGTATCCACCCACCCATCTATACATCTTAGCCATTATAAGACCATTGACCTCAATAAATTCACTTTCTTTTTGCTGGCAACTCTACAACATCTAGAAATATAACCAAATTATACTACATAAATCAGCGCAAACCTTATCTTACATATCAGTTTTATAAAGTCAAATTAGACTTAAAATTCATCTTCTAAGATAGTATCAGAATCTATCCTATTGAGGTTTGCTGGTTCTATCATGTCACGCGCTATCAAACCATTTGTTGTCAATATAAGGGAGCGTTGGAGATCTCACATCTCATATATATTGCCAAAAGTCTATCTTGACAATTTAATGGGTTTATCATACTACTCATTATAGGACCTCCCACAACTTTCTAACCTCGCACTCAAGATACTCAAACCTTGGTGTAAAAGGGTGTGTTAGAAAATTCACATCATTTAAAGATATGATCAAATTATGTCATATAAGTACAAACTTCACTTTATAAATTAGTTTCATAAGGTTCAATTAGGTTTAAAGTCCTCTTTCTAAAACTGTTGATCTAACAAGTTATATCATAAAGTAATAGAACACCAATAACCAGTTGAATATTGAAAAACAAAAGAACTGATACAACAAAATAGAGCGATGATATTGTTTTGAACTATATATATATATATATATATATATATATATATATATATATATATATATATATATATAACCACAGTTGTTCACTTGCATAGTTATCCTAAATTGAACAATATGCAGTAATTGCCATTCTACAAACTATAACTGTCCACTCACTGTTATTAAATTAAATACTGTAAGGCATAAATGCCATTACATGCCCTCTTCTGGAATAAAATTTCCAACTAGGAGTTTCTCGGAGCAGTGTTTCCAATTAATTAAAAGATAAAAACCTACCCTTACAATGCAATACACTGGTAAAGAAAAAGAAAAACGATTACAGATAAATCATTACTTGTAACCGGAGCAGTTCCTTGTATGTACTGATTTCTCTCAACGCTAGAGTAAATTTGGTCAAAACAGGTCCTGGGAATACCAAACAAATTTATCAAAATCAATAGCCAAAGATAAAATTTCATTCAATGAGACTTGAGGCAGTATTACCTATTTTCATAGGAAGTACATGGGTCAAAAAATCATGGCAGAGAGTAAATTAATCAAACATGCTTTAGAATACTTAAGCAACTTCAACCATAACTCCTAGCTCATTTACTGGTTTAAAAGTTAAAAGTATTTTGCAAACAACAGAGCATACAAAGTAACGATATGACTTGTTATACTCAACCTAATTTTCATTTGGTTCTATAAGACAAGGCAAGTGGGAGGGAAAGACCCACAAGGCTTACCTCCCAAAGCAATAAAATGAGGATCATTCTGCCCGCCTCCGAAGCTTTCTATGGCACTGGCAAATGCGATGTCCCCATCATATGCCTCTCCAAGACCTTCCCTAAAAAGTGTTAAGAATACCAAGGAATAAGTTTTAGAATGCAAGAACTGTGGCTATATAATCAGCCATAGGTGTCAAAATTATTCCTTGATCAGATCAAGTGTCATGAAACAAACTGTAATGGTTGCAATAAATGTAGGTAGTATCCAAAAAAACAAACATTTTTTAGAATCTCACAGTTCACACAAAGCAAGAAAACCATTTGGCATTAACTTTCTTTCTACTAGTTCCAGCTCTATTTTCTAATACAGCTTGAGATCTAAAGACCTTATGCTGTCACTCTGTTTGGTCATACTTTTACACGTACGTCCAAAAGTTGAAAACTTGCCAAAGTTATATTGAGCTAAAAAAAAGTTTAGATATGCTTTAAAATATCTTGGTTAAACCATGAAACAACTAATACAAGATAGAGTTTTTAGCTACTTGGTTGTTTAAAACTTTTAGGGTAGAACCATGATGTAAGAATCACAGTATAAGGTAATTCTTCACTCTTGGCAGATTTGCTTGATTGGTGTCATACTTATCACAACTTCAACCAACCAAGACAAAAAACTAGTGTGGTTTGAATAACGGCATCTATTAAATAAAAGATAGAAACATGACAGAATTTAAACAACCATACCCTTTCTCTAAATTATGTTAAACTGTTTAGTGGCTTACAACACTTAACGTTAAGGGCCTCTGATGAAAAAAGGAAGTAACTGTTGTGCTATCATGAGGCCTTGCAGGTTTCAAGTTTCAACATGCAGTTCCCAGAGTGGAAATGAGTTAAAGGAAGCTTATCATGAGAGCAAATGAGGGTAGTTTGCACTTTCTTAATTTATTTTTTAATTTTATATTTATTGAGGTAGATGCCTTATTAGGTAGGAGTATAATGATTACCTGAAAACTTCACTTACTTTACTTCTAACCGTCATTCCGATGTTATTCAAAGATAAAACCTAGAGGAACTAAAGTTATGTTTGAGTAAACTTCTCTATGATAATTTATTATAATGTATGGTTGCAGAAAAATGGAACGAATGAAAATTATTTTTTTAAAAACTGTGTTATTTGATATGATTTTGAAGAGGGAAGAAAGGTAAAATTTCTTCTCGTCTAATTCTTCTTCCTCATCGATGTTGGGAAATTTTAAAAAGTGAGGAAGATGAGTTAAAATATCATAACTATAATAATTAAAATACTCTTATTTATGTTTTGAACTTTAAAATTAAAGACACTAAAGTAAATTAGTTGTTGAAACTCCTTCTCTGTCCACCAAACAAGAAAATGGTTACCTCTCCATTAAAATACTATTTCTCAACACCTTCCCCTGACCTCCGTCCCATTCAAATCTCTCTCCTTCTTTCTATTCTTTTAAACCAAGAAATCCCTATAAGAAAATAAAATGTATTGAACTACTCCTATGAACTAAAATCAATTTACGGACCTTAGTTTTTAAACAAATAGGGCAAGACAAGCCTTTATAAAATTTAAGTAAATAAATTTATTATAGTTAATTTTAGCCCATGGAAGAAGCTAAATTCATCTTAGCTTATCTACTTTTTTCTACAAGAAAATAAATAAAAGGTTTATCCAAACATTATACAAACGTCCAAATTCAAATTAACAACGAGATGAATGCGAATAAAACTCACGTATACTTTCGACATCCTTTATAGAACTTGCAGCATCTCACGCGCAACGATTCTGCACTTTCCTCCAAACACTGCATCTGCATCCACAACCAGCCACACGATTTATCAATTCACCACCCTATTTTTCTCTACCAACCACGAAACACGTTCTCGACACTTTCAACAATCAACACAACACAACACGTCTTCATTAGTTTAAATAAAAAGGGTTAAATATGTGTCCTTCGAAACTTCTCACCAATTTAATCCTTCACTTTAATCCTTCACTTTTGTAAATGTACGGATTTAGTCCTTTTAACGATATTTTACTAAATTTATCTAAAGTTTCAGGTGATCTTAAGATGATATCTGAATTATTTATATCTTTTAATTTTTTTTTAAATGTTAATTCAAATATTATAATAAAATACATTTAAAATTTTAAAAAAAATTAACAAAATTTGATTTAAATAATTGAATCACGCAATTTTTAAAGATAAAAGATTAAATTTATCAAAAAATTTCAATAAGAGACTAATTCTGAGATGCAGAATGCGTATTAGCTACCAAACCAACGAAGACGCCACGAAAAAACAACAAAAGCAATCAACGAAACGGAAGAACAAAAGAATAACCTGTTGGCGGAACATCGGAGTGTCATCCAGATTCGCGAAATGCATTTTTTTAGAAATCGTGCTCGAATTTGGCAGAGAAGGGGATAGCTGTAACGGTTGGTTTCCAAGAGAGAAAGAAAAAAGGAGAATGAGAGAGAACGCGAAAGTTAAAAAAAAATAATGAATATTATTTATATTAACATTTGGAGGGAAAGAAAGAAAAAGGAAAGAAGACCGTTAATAGGGTTCGCTTTGCGATATTTTATCTCTGTCGTTCACTTGAAATTCACGCGCCCTCTTTTCGTTTTCCCATATCGATTGTTGCAATAAAAACGACGTCTTTTTTCTGTGGATTGAAGTGGTACAAAACGACGTTGCATAGGAGACACGTGTCGCTTTCAGCCATGGGTTTAGGTGGTGCGTGCGTGCCACGTGCATGCATCCACCGTTTTTATGCTTTGGTTGTCTGCTCCGGCTACTGGTGCATTAAAAATGGATTCATTTCATCTTTCATAATATACATTCATTATTTAATGTTACATGTGAAATTCGGAGGAGCATCTACAAATTGATCAAACAGTAGAAAAAGACTACACATATTTACCTTATCTTAATTATATTATTATATTATATATGTATCTCAATTATAAATAAAGTTGCATCTCATTATTATTAATTGTACATCCACCATAATGAGAAAATACTGAAATATTTTCTCCTCAGTATACCACATCACTACTATTCTCATCACTATTGTTATAATTATCTTCGATGTACAAGAAGAAGAGAAGAAACGCTTTAAAAAAATAATTTCATAATATATTTCATGAGTTTTAAAAAAATTGTTTTGAAAAAATTGTTTTTGAAAAACTTATTAATAAAGTTATTACATATATAAATAAAGTTATTATATTTGAAATACATTTGACATGTATTTCAAATGCAATAAAAAGTTTATCTAAAATATTTATTTTTTCAGGTAAACCTGACCTAGAAATCATGTTCTACAAAATTTCTGAAAACTTATTCTATAATTTTTCTAGAACAGTTAGTCCAAATAAAAAACTTTTATGAAGTGTAAAAAGTAATCGTTTTAAAATTTATAGAAGTGTAGAAAGAAATAGTATTAAATTAGTGAGAGTATTATATAACATATGAGAAAGCGATGCAAAAAAATATCTCAACTACTTATTAGTGTCAATGTTAACGCACATGTAAAACTTCAGGTCTACCTAAAATGTCAATCCAATTAGTTCCTCAAGAAACAATATTGTGCTATTGTTTTGTAATTTTTTTTATAATGTTAGTTTTGTTATTTTTATTCGATATAAAATTTAAATTTACACTTATATTACACTCAATAACATTATTTTTAATTACAAATTTTAAGATAATGAATTTATTTTCAATTGATTTGAAGATGCCAAGCTAAATGTCATAATTCTCGATCATACTAAGACCTCTAACAGTAGATTAGAAATTCATTTCACAGATAAAAAATATGTCTATAACAATATATAAAGAAGATACATTATTTTGTGTCCATATTTCGATATTTCCGTTTTACTCTTAATTATTATTTTTAAAATTAATTATTATTTTAAAACCTCTTTTGTCTTTAACTGTTATGTTCAAAAAAAATTCTGTATACATGTTTTATTTTTTCAAATTTTACATTTAAAAACTATTTTAATAAGTAATTATATATTTTTTATTCATCTTAACTCAAATTTTTTAAAAAATTAAGAAAATAGACACGATATGGCTGGGTGTTCACTAGCTATGCATAACCAGAATTTAAAACCAAAACTTAATATCACCGACAATAGCTTTTCGTTGAAGAATACCATGGTTAAGAACAGAGTTGCTTCTTTTCGTGGCTAAATATGACAACACTCTATTATGTCGAACATATTTCAACCTCAAATTTTGATGTTCCCAATCTCCGCATTACCAAAAATGACTTGTCAATGTTCCACTTGAGAAACAAATACTTTGGGAATATCCATGACAAACATATTACATTATGTAACTTCTAAAAGAAATAGAAATATTTTAACAATGATCTGAGAAAGCCTATGCGAATTAGATTTACTACTCATTCCACTTGAATGCTTTTCCATACAAAGCTACAACATATTCACTCCGAACATTTATTGCATATATCTAGAATAAATAAAGAACACTCGTACTTACGCTGAAATATGAAGCATTCAGACTAGAGGTAAAAATATATTCAGCACAGCCTTTGCTTGATACAGGAAACGTGCACGCGAGACGGTTCCGTTTCTGTTTGACCTACGCTGAGCGTACGCGAAAGTTCTAAGCACGGCAAATGTAAAATCAACCTGGATATGCCGCAACGTCCCGTTTAGCCAAATTACGTGCCCGACACCAACTAACATACATATATATATGTATGTATTGTGTAGTACATAAAAACAATGGCATGCGGTATGGAATAGGCAAGTACTTTCAGATTTCTTAGATATTGGTACAGAAGTGCCCAAAAAATACAGGAGTTGTCGATGCTATCACTGTCTTTTCAGAAGTCAACAACCTAGTACAGATTATGCAACAGACTGATAGGAGCTCAGTTTTTTCTCACCATTTTCTAGCTTAGTTGAAAAGGACTTTTATTGTGCTATCACCTCATCAACAGTTTCACATACAATTCCAGAAGACCTGCCTCCTAAAATATTGCACTTTCACGAATAGGTTGTGCTGAATAAGGCAACTCTGATATCTTTAGTTTGCATTTCTAAAAAAAGAATGGTATAGTAAATTTTAGGTTTAAATGTTTCCCTCAAAATCTGAGTCAAGTCTCCACTTCCAAATGTTTAGACCTCCCAAAATTTGTACAAGATATCTCAAAATTCACAATATTCAACAAAAGAATCCACCAGATCAGTTGTCAATAACTAATCAGTTTGAAGAACAAAAAACCTAATCAAATACACCTATCCAAATATTCTACTCATAAAGCTGCCCATGGCTTTCCTATCCTTCTTCATCCTATTTTCAATAGCTGGGAATTCAATCATGTTATAAGCCAGATCCAGCACAATAGGATTTCGGGAAATTGCCTCGAAAGATGGGGGGAAGCCTGTAATGCGTGGTGTACACTTCACATTTGAATCACCCACAGCAGATTCATAAACTTCAAGTTTCTCAAGAAGGAATTTCTCCAACTGTAACAAGCATACAACATATATATCAATAAATGCTCAAGCAGATACTCCTGAGATATTACAAATTCAATAGGATCAAAATACCTCGTCGTATGATAATGCATGAACAGAAAGAAAAAAAAAACAAAGGGATTATTGTATAAGTAGAAACATATGTACCCGCTCAGTTCCGGTCAATGATATATTGGAGACCTTTTCAGATAGATTTTCTTGAGTCTTTTTTTCCTCTATGATCCCCAACGCATGCTCAATACAAGTGTTAGATCGGCACTCGTTGCACAAGTCCTCCAACTCTTTAATCATAGTCTGGGAAACCGAACAAACAATGAAAAAAGTAAAGAAAATACACAGCCATTCAAATCAAATGTGGGGGCAACAGTAACACAGAGGCTTTGTGTATAATGATTCGATCATTATACAAGATACCTATGTTTACTTGATTAATTATTTCCCGTTAATAATATTTTATTTCACTCAACTTCATGGTCTAACAAGTGTTTAAAAGTTAAGTTAAGAATTAAATGAGCCAAAGAAAACTTTAGCACCCAACTAGATAAAAGTTGTCCTCCTGAAAAATTATTGTAGCGCAAACAATAATGCTAGCATTCATCAGTGAGGTGTCCAAGTTACCCAATCTGATCCGGGAAAACAAAAGATTAAAATTACCTTATTATCACCATCTAACATTTGAAACTTTTTTAAAGTATCATCAGCCAAATTGCGAGCACGACAGTACAATGCATATGCTTCAGCCCTCATCCCAGCCACACTGTACGACTTTGCAACATAAAAGCACCTGCATGTAAGTTGCAAGCACATATTAATACATCAAGTTAAAAGCATTAAGAAGATAGATCATCAAAAAGTATATTTGTCAAGGGGATTGTTAAGATCCAACATCAAGTACAAATATAGGCAAAACAATACATATTGAGTTTGGGCAATCGTCAAAAGCTTGTAAATTTGTCCTTATTTTCTTTCCTTAGAAGTATATGAACAGTTTTCTAATAAGGCATAAGAGGCTATTCAGTTTTAACATTGGACTACCTATAGATGCTCTATCTCACAAACATTGTACTTCATGTGTCTAATTCCGGGGACAGGGGAGGGGGAAGCCGTTGGTGGTATTAGTTAGGAATGTGGCCAAAATACTCGTTGTAAAATATAGGCAATCCTTCTCTCTTATGCTAGCTCTTGACATTGAATTGAGTGAAGCTCAACTCACTTGCCGAAGAAATGAACTTAGGTCCACCGATATAGGCCCAGAACAAATTTAAAAGGGATGAACAGCACGGATGTTTGGATGAAGAGTAATTAGTGTTATCTATTTACAAAATCCCAAATACTTTGGGGTACGTATTTATTCTAAAAATAATACTTGAAAATCCTAGCTATCCAAAAAATGAAATATTGTGTGTACCCATGTGTGCATTTAATAAGCAATTAACTAAAGCAGTACGAAAATATTTGCTCCAAGAAGGAAACCTCTGAGCTCGAAAAGCCAAACTTTTGCCTGAACACACTTCAGCAAAACTAACTTCTTCTGGTTTTTTATCCCTTCCAGAACTGACTAAATCAGATAGATCAGCTGTATTCTGCCAAATGGATGATTGATATTAGCATTGAATTTCAAATTGATGAGCACGTAAAACAAAAATGCAGCAGCCTGAAAGTCGTTGTGCAAAGAAGTATTTGTTCAATTCATGCAAGTTTACAACAAAAAATGGATATCAACCTGTAGCAAGAGATCGTATAAGCGAACAAGCTCTTCAGGTTTAGTGACTTTTTCATTTTTATCGTCATGCCGCTTTGCTAGTTTGCTTTTTGCAACCTTAACCAACAAGAGGTTGCGTTCAATGGTTCTTTCTCCAAGCACAGCACTCACAGCCTTATCCAGACCATTCAAATCATCTTTCACATTTTCTGCACTTCCTGTAGTGGCCTAAGACGAAAAGAAAGTCAATACTAATGAGTAAAAACACTTTTATGATGATTCTTAGTTAACAGCAAGTAAGTTCCCATACCAAATCAGCACGAATATAGCCCCGGGCTTCATGATATGCAGAAAAGATTTTGTCAAAAATAACTAGTCTTTTGTCTGCTGGAATTGAGTCCGCCGATGGACCATGTATATCTTTCTCCAACTCCTGAGCTGAGAAATATATGCAGATAGGAAAATTACTTGATATAGGCATATAGCTAAGAAAAATATTCAGATAGTAGCATTACATGATATCGACATAGATCAATAAGGAGAAAACACCATATTTTAAATCAAACAACAGGCTACATTTTCAAAAAATGAAAAAAAAAATGTTGCCTATTCATGAATCACCATTATACAATCGAATGCATTTTACATGAAAATAAAAATCATGAATTCAGCTCCCCAAATACACACTGTTAGGTAAAATGTAATGTTTTTGAATTGATAAATACACTTATCAAATCATGGACAAGAGAAAGAAAATAACCCAATAGTTATTCCAATAAAATTTTTGCAATATGAAATGAAGCCTTGGAAGAAAGGATTGCAATTCAATGTTAGTTCCCAAATAAATTAACATAACTGGTATTCACATTGGGAGAAAGGCCATCTAGTGTGGGCAACAGTGCAATAACATCATCACAGCACATGATGAAAGAACACAACAAAAAGGAAAGAATCTCACACAGGGTAGTTATGCCATTTTGCAGAATGGAAAAAGAGATGGGACAAAGCTGAGGTTAAGACACAGTAAAATCAACAGAAAACTTTGTTTTCAAATTACAAGACTATTAATTTGTAGTAGAAAAAAGAAACCAACCTTTCAGGATGGAAACCCTTGTTTTGGCATTTGATATAGGAAATCTGTGGCCAAGCCACAGGAATTCTGTCATGGAGGCAGCTTGTTGAGATCTTGCCTCAGCCATTACAGCCTGAAACAAACATTATTCAATTCAGTACTTTTATCATAGGAAATAAATGAATGAATTCAAAAAGTACCCTACCCGATTCAAGTAATAGAATTGGATAATCATAAAATGGTGTACCATGAAATAATAGCAAAAGGTGGCTACTATGATACATTTAAAGTATGGATGGGCGAGACGGGGAACAGAGGGGTTTTAATCAAGGGAAGGATAGGTCCCCTTGTTTGGTTTGGTTCACAAGAAACAGAAGATAAACCATATTTGGTTCACAAAGGGAGGGAACAGAAAATATAGATGATAGAGTGTTCTACTGTCATAAATAGTAATGGAGATGAGGATTAAAATAGAATTGCAGAGAAATTTAGTCTACATGATTCAACATCTATAAAATGCTTTCAGTGCCCTCCAAATCACACTAATATTGGAGACAGAACACGTAGGGAATGACTTTAACCCATCATTTCCCTCCAACCAAACAATTACAGGAAAGCATGATGCACGGGAAATACAAAAACTTTCTACCTAAGGACTCTGAAGTAAAGCGACCAAGCATCAAGCTAAATTTTCTGGTGAAAAATTAGGACTTCAGAAGTTCTTAAGTGTGAAGGTAGATAATTTCAGAAAGTTTATCAAAAGTTAAAAGATCAGCATATGTGGACATGATTGTGTCCCTCCACTGGACAAGAAAAAATTGAATAGTCTATCTTGTCTCGATGCAACATTTCCATATGAATGTACTGATTTGCATATATATTACTTGTTTCCTTTTTCCCATTCATATAAAAGAAATTTATACCAACCTCTAGTTTCGCTTTAAAAAGGTCTAATGCAGGACCTTCCACGTCACCAATTTGTAAAAGTTCAGAGGCCGGTAGATTTGAATGGCCAATTTTGTGAAGGCAGTATCGGATACTAGGTTCTAGCTCCTCAACTCGTTCACGACACAAAACTTGGTTATCCAGATCTCCATATTTCCCTAATTCCTCATATACAGCCCTATTAAATGAGGAGAAAGTTAAAAACTTAAGCAGTGTGAGCTAGAAAAACAGAAGCATCCCAAAACCTAGTATGCTAGATCAATTGGTCACAAATTAAACAGGTGTCTGCTGAAAGAAAACATATAATAGCAAATCATTAACAAAATTGTCTCCTTCCAGCAAATATAAGATTGTTCCATTTTTTTATCTTGTCTACTAAAAAGAGTATCTATTTATCTTTTCTTCTAGGCAATATGTATGAATCATGGAAGCAGAATCAATGTACCTAGCACTTTTGAAGTTCTTTAAAGCCACGTCCCAATTCTGATCTTGCTCAAACAACAAACTCCCTTTCATATAGGACTCGTAAGCCTAAAATTCAGAGGACAAAAAGGAAATGAATGTTCATTTTTTATCAACAGAATATAATATTTACATTTAAAAAGCATAAGTCACCAAAAAAAAAATTAAAAAATGATTAATAATCATCAAACAAGAACACAATAGGACAAACACATGAAATTTGAATTAACCATTATACTGCAGATGTCTTGATGGATAAAATATATTTTATTTCCTGTAAATTACTGCAGGTTTTGATACGATTACTAATATACTTCTTTTGATTTTAAATTATCATGAAACTTCCAAACTAGCGTCAATATTGTTGCTCCCTAGAAATAAGTGGCAGAAATTCCCAATTTGGAACAATGTTATTCATGTAAAACCAATGATATCAAATTTCTTATCTATTCAAAATTGTACATACATTTTAACATTGCTTAAATTTATTTATTTCATTCCAATAAAATCTGGCTTAACTGTTCTACAGTTTATAACACTGCTTAATGCATATTATTAAGGATAATTCCTAGCACATACCTTAATGTGTAAGTTCAATTTGTTTAAGGGAGCAAAATTTGCAAAATTTTATAGTGTTAAAAAATGAAGAAAAAAAATGCTAAACTGTAATTTTAAGGACAACATTGACAAATAAATGTAATTGGTGGATGAAATGAGTTAAGCCTACCATGTTAAAAAAACTTAAGCAATATTTTTCTTTTTTTTATGACTGTGTATTGATATCTTATATTTTTTCTACTTACTACTACCTATTAAGATCAAAACAAACGTTTAAAAATTTTAAATAAAATATAAAGAAAATGCATATAATTCCATAAATAAAAGGAAATCATAGACATTTGAAATGCTCGCTTGTTGACCACCTCCGAAACGGTGGAGCATAACAAAACTGCACCAAGAAGATAGGGGAACAAAATACTGCAGTAAACTAATCATAACCAGATGGGGAAATAGAGACACACCTCAGCTTCCAAAGATGTTCTAGAATCTGCCTTGACCGCACACAATTGTGAAAACAAAGTAGCCCATTTTACTGCTTTCCGCAACCTACCAATCAAATATATACGTTGACTCGCATTTGGACCATTTGGAAGCTGCCTTTTCTCCATGGCATGACTCCAAGCTCTCTCTGCTGTATACAGAATTAGATGAAGAAACCTGATTTGAAACCATAACACTTCCAATGTTAGAAATAAATGTCCAATTAAAAATGTAGCCACAGATTGATTTATTTTCTTTCTTTTTTCCATAAATTACAGAAAAACATTCTAAGAACGGCAAGACAAAGAAAAGGTCTAAATGATGGTTTTGTATAAAAATTTAGGTATTTGTGATGGCTCCACTCATGGACATATCCCATCGGAAGAAGGGGGACAGGGGCGGGATGGGAGGGGGGATGGGAAGTGACAAGGAAGATAGTGGAGAATTTTCCATTAAACTAGATCCTAACAAACATGCCTCGTGGGGCACAGGAGTGTGAATGTGAGTGAAGAGAATATTTTGCAATTACTAGGGTTGCTTGGGTATTTCCTAGTCAGTTTTATAATAAATTCAATTCTTACTGCAGATTGTTTTAGGCTCAGGTAACAACTTGCATATAATCTTAGCAACAGAAAGCTGATAGAGATATCTATGCAATTCAAGAGTGCAACAACCCCAGGGAATTATCAATAGCAATTAAGATAGTAAAGCCTAACAACTAACATCCAATTAGAGCCCTTTTAATATTCTTTGCCTTCCATAAAAATTTCAAATCAACTACAAAAAGGTGCCAAAACTTGTGTCAGGAGAGAAATACCATAAGTGAAGCATACCTTACTTCAGAGACAGTGGATTCAGTTATGGTCCTTTTAGCATATTTGCCACGACCATGGGTAAACTTTAACGACTTATACAACCTCCTCAAACGAGCTGTGCAATACCTCCTACAATGTTGAGCAAAAAAGTAGATTTATTACCAATCTATACATATTTCAGCATCTTAGTTAAGGCAACAGATTGGATAAGTGGTTTTGATAAGGTGATTGCATAACTAAAATGGAAAATCCTCAAATGCTAGAACACTCGAAGTCTAGAGCACCAAGGAGCACAAACCATAAAGGAAAAATGTTCTACACAGCAATCAGGATAAAAGCAAAGATGAAAAATCAACGGACACTGTGTCTCCCAAATGAATCATTCTTAGGGATACAAACAAGGTTTTAAAAAGCATCCGCAACCGGCCACTAAGTCAAGGTCTCTTGACTTACTGTAACAGTAATTGCAGCCGCTTGACGCGTTTACACGAAATGTCAAGGAGCAACGAAACTCCTCCCTCAACTTAAAACCTTTGATACAGATTTATAATACATCTACAGACAGAAATTAAATAAAATAAAATGCCATTTGATTGACATCGTGGTAGCAACTACACAAGTACATACCTATAACGAGTGTAATCTCCGTGGCGCAAACCATGCTGCATTTGCGCCGATTTCAACAGCTGCAGCACTGATAAATTTTTAAAACAAAAATATCAATTACACCAATCATCAAAGTTCCACTACTAAACGCGGTATTTTCGCTTAATTGGTAAAATAAAGACCGTAGGAACATGAATTGAGCAGCATTGGACAGCGAAGGAAAAGACAAACCGTTAACGGAGAATTTGGGAACGATCTGATCGGAATTATCCGGTTTCGAAACGTCGATTTCCATAGCGGACACTTGGCTCTCCTTGCCCATTGAGTCTTGATTAGTTCAAATGGATCACACAACCAATGAGCAAATGATAGAGAAATAGAATTGAAGGCTCGATCGATTAACAATCACAACGCTGCAACAGATCTTGAAATAAGGATATCTGGAAATGAGACAAACCTGGCTCGCGAGGGTTTTTGGTGTCGTGAAAGGGTTGAGGTTGAAGCAGAGAGGAGCGGAGCCCCTGCGAACGTTACTTGCATACACTGACAAAAGAAAAGGTTCCGAAATGAACGAAACTGTGGGTGAAGGAAATAAGTGAAGACCGCGGCCAGTTACCAAAAAAGTGTAGTATACCCGTATGTTTAAAAGGGCCGGGCCAGCCAACTCCGGCCCAGTTAGCCTGAGGGACGGTTTGGACCGGTGATTAACCCGAATTTTACTTTCCTAAACTAAAGTAGTAATAAAAGAATAATAATAAGAAAATACATATTTAAAAAACTGTTTAAAGACAATATGTAATATGATCAACTCATGATAATAAAAATACAGCGAAAAGGTGTTAAAAATCATTTCTAACATTTAAAGTATTATGCTTTTTACATATTTTAATATATTTATTTTCTTACAATAGTTTGATTAGCTATCTTTGCCATTTTCTTTCTTTCTTTTGTAAATTGTAGACATAGGGACAATAGAATCTTAAATATTATAATTTAATTAATTTATGTTTTAAGAGTAACCATTATAACGTTTTTTTTACAGTAACGTATTTTTAAACAACTTTGGTATATTTTTGCGTAGAGTGTGCGTAAATAAAAATACAGTGTATGTAATCATTCAACAAATAGTATTGTCCATTGAATTAAGTATGATAATTGTCACAAAAATCATCAAATTAACACTCATAGGTTATGCAATCCTTCAAATTAGTATTTTGCAAATTTTAGTAATTGCATTAATTAACTATCTACTATTTGCAATGTACACTGCAATTTAAAAATGGATGGAACAATCATCTTCCTGGGTACATACATCGGTTTAATGACTTTAATTTTAGTGTAAATATCTATAAAATTTAATTTTAATATTTGATCTAATACTATCTTTTATTCAACGGACATAAAATTTGCGTTGAAGTTCTTAGGAATCTTAAGCATGACATGTTTGTAATCTTATGTAATGAAGTTGTTTGTGATTTACATGTCTTTTAATATATTTGTTTGACAAATTATAAATGACGTGGTTTGTAATAAATGTTTGAGGTTTTTGTTAACAAGGATACTTTAATGTATTAATTATCATTGTCATGTTAAAAAATGTGTGCTTAGGATTATAGAATTCCGTTAATATAAATATAAAACTGAGTTATGTTAAGGACAATCACAATGGGGAAACACATGTAGTTAGGTTTTGAAATATGGTCATACCAAGTAATTCAAAATCGAAATACTCATAGTCTGACAAATTGGAAGTTGGGTATTATACAAACATTAAATAATAAAAATAAAGTTATTAGTATAATAAACATTACCGGTTGAATAATCATTTAAAATTTAATTTTATAAAAATATGTTTTTATATATTTTTTAAAAAGATTATTGCTTTTTAAAACATGTACTTTGTAGTATAATTTATTTGAATTTATTTTTATAGATACTAAATTTATCATATAACTTTTTTTTGGATGATATTTTAAGATCAAATTGTATATATCAAGTAAAAATGGATCATGTCCGTTTTAACTTAACTTATTATTTATTATCCTTGCATAAAATTATTAATATTGCCTTTGCGTATGCACAACTACTGTACTAGAATAAAAGAAATAACTTATCAACAAAATATAAGATCCTAACTTGTTTTATTAATTATAGACTAAAATTTAATTTAATTTTATATCTAAAGTAGACATATCAATTTGGCCTACCTAACAAAATCCTAAATTAGGTTAAAGGCCAAAAACGTTCACATGAAAAAAATGTTTTATTGAATTCACAAGATCAAAATGTTCATAAAAAGTCATATGTAATAAGATCAGTCATGTATTTCTTTTAAAACATGAAAAAATAATAATTTTTCAAAATATATTATTGGACATTCGACCTAGACCGAATCGTCTCGACTTTTTGTTATGGTCAACCTGTTTCGACCATTAGATCGAATTGTCCTATTTTGACCATAGACCAAGATCGACATGTATCGACCTTTAAATTGATCCAACCAATTTCAATACCCGGTCTAATTTGGTTTGTGTCGTCATGTAGCCACCACCAATCCTAATCTTCCACTCGAGCAAGCCTATATTAGAATTCAAGCCTATGTGGCATGTTTCGACCTTCAACCCATAACAATGTTGGGAATAGTCCAAGTGTGAGTCAAAAAGTCCCACATTGGATAGAAAAGACAAAGTTAAACACTATATAAGAATAAAGACCCATAACAACATTGCCTTAAGGTTTTGGTGTAAAAGTGGTGT
>Ga0214542_1001150_pt1 | contig 53472 bp, 32 predicted proteins | sample CNSS1metaG_FD_160096 | JGI IMG/M metagenome (GOLD analysis project Ga0214542, IMG submission 160096) | Root nodule microbial communities from cowpea collected in UCLA plant growth center, Los Angeles, California, USA - CNSS1 | ecosystem: Host-associated > Plants > Roots > Nodule | place: USA... | reverse complement strand
ATATACCTTGAACGGTTGACGTTCAAATTTTCATGATTTAGTGATCATGGTCGATCGTTGTACAGACTCGTACATTATAACTTAGTCGTTCAAGTAACTTCAATCAATTAACGTTTGACTGATTGGTTTTATAACTTTTACGATATTATACTATTCAGAATTATTCTAGATCATCCTCTATCAAGATCTCTAGAGGACTAATCCATATATAACAATGATGATTTATTTGAAAGGGATGGTACAAAAAGTCCCAGCCTTTGGTGAGTAAAGTAAATTACAGGAAAAAACATCAGAAAAGGATATGTTGAAGACAGTAAAGGAGAATTTGAGGGAAGTTGAAAACATTTAAGTTTAATTATTACATGTGTAGTTGCATAGAATTTTCTCACCAAATGTACACGCTTATCAGTGTTGAAATTTTCCAACCTACATTATAAAACCATATATGCAAATCCAGAATGCACCAACTAAATTAAATGAACAAAACACTTGCATACTTAAACTATATTAACAAGTATCTTATTATTAATATACTATAAAACAATTTAAGATTCAAATTCATATCGCAAACAAAGTTACTGAATCTAATTTCTGATTGCTGCGAAAAACAATCTCTCTCCCCGGAAACGCGTTACGTAATTGTCGCTCTTTCTTTGATTTGAAAAAACAAATTTGAGATTAAAACCTTTGAATGTCAACATCAATCAGAAGTTTCTATTTTTATTATATAAAATTTGTATGATAAGGTGATAAGGTGCATCGGACGCAACGTGTCACATTTCACATTTATTTGATTAATTTATGTCAGATACGATTAAAAATAATAGTTGACTGACTTTGGGTCCTTTTACAAATTCTACCTTATTATATAAAAATTAATTTCACAAAAATTCAGAATAATTAGTAGTGGGTGTGACATTTTAGAAAACAACTTTGAGACTGATATTGATAAATAACATATAAAAAATATTGTTTTTTACTATTAAAATAATATTTTTAGTGGTTACGGAAAGAAGATAGAAAAGTAGGACAAAAGTGATAGAAAAGCAATAAAAAAAGATAGAGGTTAATAAAATATATAAGATGTAAATCATAAGGAAGATTCTCACATAAGTTTCTTCTATGTAACTTCTTAAGCACTCTAAGGATATTCATGTGTGTATATATATATTCACCATACACAACACTTACTATCCCACCATTTGTGATCAAGTCAATATCAGAACACAAGGGCATGGATCATTTGAATCATCCGAACTCAAAAGTTCATCATAATCACTCACTATCCCACAACTCAACCAAGAAAATGAAGACTTCAATCCAGTTTCTGCTCTGTTTTTCTCTGTTCTGTGTTTTCTTCTCTTCACTTCCTCTGTTCCTTCAATTCGCGAACCCATTCCTCATGCAGTTCTTTACCTACATGGTTGAAAAAAGCTACATGTTCCTTCTCTGCAATGGCCTTCTTGCATTAATAGCCATGAACTCTGCTCTGGTTTCTTCCTCTTCACCACCAACCACTCATCACAGTACAGAACACCCTGCAGTGGTTGAAGCAGTTGAAGCAGTTGAAGCAGTTGATCACACAGAGAAAAGTATTCTCTCAAACTCGAATGAATCAGACATTGCAGTTGCAGCACCAATTGCAGGTGAGGAAACTGAATCCCCAGAAGAAGAAGAAAAGGTTTTGTTCATTGTAGAACAAGAAAATGTGGTATCATCGTCGTCATCAGAAATGCAAGAGGAGGAAAATGCCGTTGCCATCATTGAAGAAGACGAGGTTGCAGTGGATGACAACGAAGAGTTGAACAAAAAATGTGACGATTTTATTAAGAGGATGAAAGCAACGTTCTCTTCCAATAACTTGGAGCTGCGAGCTGTGGAAAGTTTCTATTTTTCGAATCAGAATTCGCTGGTCACTGTTGTTAATTAAACAGTTAATCTCAGAGTTGGTCCTTTTTTTTGAATTAATGACTTTAACTAACATAATAGTTTGTCATAGGTTTCCAAGTTTTTGGTGCTTCTGGCTGCACATATTTTTGCTTGTAGCAATGATACATGCCCTCCTCTGCATGGTTCTGTCAGACTATGTTGTGTGCTCTGTTTTTTGGACAAAGGTTGTTGTATGTTCTGTTATCTGTGTTGTGTTCCAATGTGTAATTTCAAAAGGAAACTATTTTGTTAAAGGCCCATGTTGTTTACGATTTAACTTTAACAGTGTTTCTTTCTTCCCAGAATGAATATTGTTTAGAGTTTAGACATTCAATTTGAATCCAATGGAATCTGTTCAATCTCATATTCTTTTATAGGTAACATTATAATATACGAAATAAATACAGTTTAATTATTTTTTTAGTTTTTCTCAAAATTTCTTTAATAGTTAATTTAGCTTATGGCATTATTATGATTTTGGTAAAATTTTTTAACATATATAGGAGACTGAACACGATTTTCCCTTTTAACATAATTCAACTTATTTTCATATTTAATTCTAACATAATACAAGTTAATAGTTGTTTTGAATTGAGGGCGAATTGATTTCAAAATGGTACATAGATAAAAAGCAAGTTGAATAAAATGAGCACTCAAATAATAAAAAATAATAAAGTATACTTTAATCGAAATAAAACAAATAATCTAATGCGTCTCGAACAAGTGTTGTACCTTGAAATATCTCAACATCAATCCTTGATTCTTTGAAAAAAATGTTCAGTGTAATCATCATGAACTTTATCTTCAACGTAAAGAAAGAAAAGTTTTGTATAAATTTTAAACTAACAACGGTTTTATCCGCGAATTTTCTTAACTATCAGTAGTAAGACGATGATTTTCATGAGGATATTTAATGTCTAACTCAATTTCAGAAAATCGACTTGTAAGATTAGATTTACATTGATTTATATACTCTTAAATCGCTTTATCTATAGTTAATGTGGAAATTTCAACACTTTCTTCATCCTGAGATATATATATTTTGTACATAAAACTAAACACTAATAAGTGGTTCGATAACAGGATAACGGTCCAATAGCGACTGAAATAACATGCCCAAACAAATAACAAACTTTCTAATAGTGGGAATGATATAATAGACCGAATAAATGACAAATCTTGTTAGAACATGTTCTAACTCATAAATCTGATACTATGTTATGTAGTGAAATTTAAACTCAATTCAACCTCCTAAAATCGGTTTGTAGAACAAAATTTACACCCACTTATATACTTTTAAATTTTAAATTGTATTATTTTTAGCTAACAAGAACTTCCACCCATGATTGCTTACAATTTTCAGAATAATATTACATCATTTTTGTGAAATCATGATTGAGATGTGGAAGGTAGAAATTGACTAGGGGTGTGACAGAATGAAGAAGGGATGGAGTAGTTTCTTTCACCGAACAGCATTTATACTTATATTGAAGATTCAAACGTTGTGTTTCTGAACTTACCCTACTAATTTGACACGGTCCTTTTCGTTGGCAAAGAAAACACCAAGCAATTGTTTACTTGACCTGTGTGAGTCAAAGTCTTCCGAGAACCAACAAAATCATAGCCATTGTTTTTAAACAGAGACAGAGACCTATTTTTCCACAAAAATCAATTCAACTTTTGAGAATGCTGCCCTACGCTGTTCTTCATTCATAAACACATGCACATCGCTCTCAACTTCAACTTGTTTTTATTTTGAACACAAACCTTTTCAAGCCACGCTGATATATACAAAAATAAAAAACACAAAAAATGAAAAATAATAATAATAATTTATCAAAAGAAATAAAATACTTTAAGATGGACAAAGCTATCCATAAATAAAAGTGAGGTTTAGAAAGTTACTTTTACTTTTTATACCATCATAATCACAACCAAAGCATCTACTATCTAATATATTAAATTAATGAAATTTATATTTTAAATTCAAGCCAATGTAAATCACTTGAACATAATTTTCTTTATGGTAACTGCTCTTCCACATAATTTTCTTTTTCTATGAAACCTTATAAATCACTTGAACTTCATGCATGACTTTCAATCAATTTTCTTCATAATAGTAGAAAAGATTATGGAAATTGGTGGTCAATGTTTTTGGTCGAGATCTATTAAGCAATTTATGAGTCACTCTCATTAAGCTCATTCATAAAGACTTCAGATCAGAGCATGTTTTTTAAACTCATTTTTAAAGTATCTATTGGGAGGATTCATGAAAACGATTTGATTTGGTTTGGCCAAACGACTTTATTGAAGAAAATAAACTCCTATGTAATGCTTGTTGAGAAAATTATGTTCAAGGGATTTCATTGGATAGATTAAGTTGAATTTTTTAAAAATTTTATTTATCAAAATTTTAATTTACAAAAATTAGTTCAAGACTTTAAATAATTCAATAAGTTAAGTACGTAGTAACAAATATGTCAAAAATAATTCAAAATATATAAATAGAATCTATAACACAAATATAAAAATAGTTTCATATTACTTATATATCAACCACCCAACCTATATATTGGTGAAGATTTGGATTGGATCAAGTTTAATTCAATAACAAATAAATATCAATTCAATCTATTTGAATACCGATCTAATAAACATTTCCAATAATTACAAAAGGAATGATACTATATCCACTAGAATTTTGAGTTATCATTATATAGTGAATATTAGTAATTGTCATTAGAATTCTAAGTGATGTTATTATAATACAACATCTCTTGTATTAGTTTCTAATTTATTGTACAACGTTGATGATATTTTGGCCTATTTTAAGAAAATGACATTTTTGACAAAAACAATTCAACCATTTTACAAAAATTTAGCAATATAAGATATGAATTTAGTTAAACCATTGTATATTTGGCTAAAGTTTTATACAACTCATCAAATTTTACTTCTTATTTATCAAAAGTTTCTGGAAAATGTTTTCCGTAGACAGAGAGATGATTGAATTTCAAAAGAAAAAATTCTGGAATTGTTTACTAGAAAATAAATTTTGAAAGCGATATGAGAAGTGATAAAATATAAATGAGAAGCGATAAGATATAAGAAGAAAATGATAGGATACAAGAAGTAATTCATCGACTTTTATTGTCTAATAGCTTATATTTGGATTTGGATTCTCTAACTTCCAAGCTGCCAAAGTTAAATTGCATTTGTAAAAAGTGGAAAGTTTGATGAATATTTATATTAGTAGCACTTCTATTTGATTCTATTTTACACTAGCACTTAACATTTTTTTTTTCAAAACTATATTTCACCATCATGTCAAAGTGCTCCCTCACTTCACTTCGTTTTTGCTTAAACTTTTGTTCCCATTTTTGATAGTTAATTTGAGAGCAACTTGAGTGTGTTGCTGAATGAGGAATTCCTAAGTCTAAAGAATAAAACTCCACGTTTAGGAACGGACAGGAACACACCTTTTATATATGCCTTTTAGGACTTCGTTAAAAGTTACAGCAAGAAAGAAGGCATGTATAAAAAATGAACACAATTGAATTCAGATCAGAAAACAAGACAATTCGATAAAACTGTGCACCTAACTAAACTTTTTTCCCATATGAAGGAAAAAAATAATGATAAAGAGGACAGTGAGGCATCAATGTCCAATCTGTTTTATAGTTAAGATTAAGACAGAGTTCCAAAAATGGCGATTGATCCTATATTTCAATTATCTTACACCGAAGAAATTCCATATTTATTTTGCATCAGTCACCAATAATCCCCACAAGAACATACGCCATCATCAAAATGGTGAAATCTATTTGAATCTCGTAAAATTATCTGCCGGTTAACAATCTTTGATATGTATTTGAAAGCCGTGTGACAGTCACCACAAACCCGAAGGTTCTTCATTATCCTAATTGGTAGCTCAGATTGGCGAGTGAGAACAAAAGCAATCGCCAGTTTCTCACTGTGATAGCTGATAAGCTCTTCTTTGTTTTCAAGCTCAAGATCATAGAGTGCATATTTGGTTTCAGGCACATATCCCATGCCCCTCATTTTGTTCATTATCTCCTTGAGTTTTTCATAGATTTTTTCTTTTTCTGGGTGTGTTTGGTCTCCAGCCACAAACACATGAACTCCATCCTTCATGGTGACCCAACTACACCCAGCTTCCTTCTTCGCTGATGCATTCCTCATTGCTAACCTAGCCTCTGCCACATCTTCCCATTTCCCACTAGCAGCATGCATGTTAGAAAGAAGCACATAGTTCACAGCATTCTGTGGCTCTAACTGAATAACCATCTTGGCAGCCCTCCGACCTAGCTCTGTATTACGGCTATTAGCTCTACAACATGCTACCAAAATTGTTCTCCAAATAAGGGCATTAGGATCCATTGGCATTGTTTTGATGAATTCCTCTATCTTATTAACATTACCTGCCCTCCCAAGTAGGTCTACCATACAAGAGAAGTGTTCCATTCGAGGAGCTAGTCCATATACTTCACTCATTGATTTGAGATGCTTAAATCCTTCATCAACTAACCCTACATGACTACAGGCAGATAGGACACCAACAAAACTCACATGATCTGGCAACTGGCCTTGCTGTTTCATTTGTGCAAAAAGCTTTAGAGCTTTCTCTCCATGTCCATGGCGTGCATAACCACAAATCATAGAATTCCAAGAATATATGTTCCTCACAGGCATCGATTGAAAGAATCTCGCTGCATAATCTATCCTTCCACATTTCGCATACATGTCAACTAGTGCACTGCCAACAACAACTTCAGATTCTAAACAAGCCCTTATGGCACATGCATGAACTTCCATACCACGCTCTAATGTTGCAACCGAAGCACAGGCACTAAGAACAGTGGCAAGCGTGAAGCCATCCAATCTTTGGCCCCTTTGCATCATAAACCATACCATATCCATGGCTTTATGCAGGATGCCATTGTGAATATATCCAGAAATCATTGAATTCCAACTGACTTCATCCCTTCGCTCCGACATTCTAGAAAAGATAATCTCACAGTTTTCAATCTGCTCACATTTCCCATAAAAAGCTAGAAGCGTATTCTCAATGGCATTGTCGTCAGCAATAGAGTATTTTAAGACTAAAGCATGAATTTGACGGCCCAGTTCAAGAAGAGAGAGAGAAGAAACTGCTGCTAAAATATTAATAAATGTTACTCTGTTGAGTTTCCATCCAGCTTGCATCATCTCCACGAAATATTTTATTGCCTGTAAGACTGACACGTCTGATGTTGCTAGTGCACCAATAAAAGAATTCCAAGAAACTTGATCATACTTTGGCATTAGAAAGAAGACTTTCTTGCACTCGTCCATATAATCAGTTTCAGCATACAACGTTAAAAGAGCATTCGAAACTGAAACATCCAAATCAAGCCCATGTTTGATCCCTTCACTGTGTATTTGTCGTCCTAACATGATCCAACCCAAACTTGCACACGAACTCAAAGCACTAATGACTGAGAATTTTGAGGGCACCATTCCATTACTCCTCATTGTATGGAAACAGGCAACTGCTTCATCAAATTGCTCATTGTGGTCAAGGCCAGAGATCATAGAGTTCCATGAAACAGAATCTTTACTGGGCATGAATTGAAAAACTGAACGAGCATTATCAATGGCGTTGCACTTTGCATACATATTCACAAGTGCATTTCCAATCAAAATCCAGACATCAACCAAGGCATTTCGAATCAGATAAGCATGAACCTCTTGACCCTTTTTCTTCCCTTCCTTTAAATCTGAAAATTCACTAAAAGAACTTAAAAGAACTGCATAAGATGGTGCATTTATTTCAACCAAATTGTTCATTTCCTTGAATATCTTAGCTGCTTCTTCACCATGGTGCTGCTTCGCAAGTCCGACCATTAACCCATTCATAGTCACTGCATTACGATCACCCATCCGTTCAAAAATCATTTTGGCAGAATCTATTAAACCGTGCTTTGCAAACCCACTGACCAATGCACTACCAACATATAAATCTTGTACGAAGCTAGATTTTTCAATCCTCGCCAGCATCTGCTCTAGCAAAGTCAGTCCACTGTCAACCAGAGAGCACGCAGCAGTTACTAAGCTACAGAAGGTATATTCATTAGGCCTGCAGGTAAATTCTGTAGCTTCCCTTTGCATGCTTGAAAATAACTTAAAAGCAGAAATTTCATCTCCCCTTCGACAATACACCGAAATTATAGAATTCCAGGATGCAGAAGTTTTAATTTTTATTTCATCAAAAACACGACGAGCGTCATCAATGGAGGCCGAGCAATGTGAATACATGGACATTAGCACATTAGACAACACCATGTCCGAAGCATAAGGAGATTTGGAAATTAAGCCATGAATCTCCATCCCGAGTTTAAGCTTATTCGGACCAATCTCCTGGCATGCTCGAAGAGCACTACCAATGGCATAGTGGTTTGGCAAGAGACCAGCCGAAATGACACCTTTGAATAAAACGCATGCCTCCTCAGGCATGCCATTTTGCGCATACCCAGAAATTAAACAAGACCACGAAACGAGGTTCTTTTGCGGCATTTCGTCAAACAACTTCTGTGCGGAGACCAAGCCTCCGACTCTGACATATATGTTGATGAGAGTATTACACCAGAAAACATCATTAGTAATCCCAGATTTGTAGATGTGCAAATGAAGCTGATGGGCATCTTCCACGCTACAAGAATCTTTGTATCGATGATATTCCAAATTCAAAGTTGGAAATTGGAGGTGGTGGTGGTGAGATGAGTTGCAGTGATGTAGCAACTGCTCTGAAAAAGCTAACTGGGTAGAAATAGCATGACTTGCATTGTGTAACAATCGTCTGTAGCAGACAATCATGCTTTTCGAAACTCTACCAAGCCATCATTTAACAGGATTCTTGTTCAGATTAAAGTATTGCTGCGCTTCGTAATCTCAACAATTTTCTAGCTTCAAGTACTCAAACCTCTTCAAAATCTGAGACTTATTTTACAACTTTTAATTTTTAGTTTAATACTTATCTTCACATAAAATCCACAAAATATTTCTTAAAGTGACACACTATGAGCTTAAAATAATTTATATTTTTAAATATTTCCTTATTATTAATGTTAATTTATAAAAAAAAAAATGCTGGTTGTACAATTTATTGCAAACTACAAGAGTAATTAGAAAGAAAAAGGTAAATTACAATAAAGAAGTGGCTGCATGGAAGCCAGGTCATTGATGAGTCGGTGAGATAAGGGTAGGATCCACAACAATATCCACAACACTATGTGATGGATTCCTCATCACTTTGCATTGCAACACACACACAAACACTCATGGCTGCCAAACTCACTCTCTCTTCTCCTCTTTCCTTCAAAACTTCTTTTCTGCCAAAATCACTTCCAATTTCTCTTGTTTTGTGCTCCCCAAGAACCAATGTTACTGGTGTTAAAGTTCATGCTAAATTAGGTAACAATCAATCAATCACTCTCACCTGACTTTGCTTCACTTTTATGTAATTATTATTTTTATTATTATTATAATTATCATCTTGTTTCCTATTCTGGTGAAGTGAATTAAATGATGTTGAGATGATAAACTTGGGAATGTGGCTCTGATCCTATTAGGTGGTGGAGACGAGGATGTCAAGAAAGGGGGCAAGAAGAAATTCATCACCAGAGAGGAAGAACCACAACAGTAACAATTCCCAGTTTTTTCACTTCATAAGTCTTTTTTCCCTTAAATTTCTGGTCACTCTTGTTTCCCAAGGCCTCTCTAGTAAATGTGTGTTTGGATCGTGATTACTGCTACAAAAAGGTTTTTGTTTGGCGCAGGTATTGGCAGACAGCAGGAGAAAGGGAGGGTGAAAATCCTATGAAGACTCCTCTTCCTTACATAATCATATTTGGTATGTCAACTCCTTTTGTAATCTTGGCCATTGCATTTGCAAATGGTTGGATTAAGGTACCTGTTCGATGAGACAACACTTCGTTGTCTACTCTATTTGTTAGTTCTCACGAATTTTAAGCACTTCTCAAACTACAGCAGAGAATTTGTTTACTTTTTCACTTATGTAAGGACATTATGTTACCTCTCGTTTTCATGATCAAGAGTTTTCTTTTCTCCTACCTCTGAAACTCAGGCTGAGAAAGCTACTTCATAGTGGCAGTTTGATGATCCTTATACAATTTTAGATTCAAAACAAAAGGAGAAGAATCAACAATGGATAAGGATTTTTTTTAAGTTGGATACGCTGCTGGTTGTTTCAAGAATAGCATGTTGTTGATCGATGCGTAACAGTTTTTTAACGACCTTACACTGAAACTGATAACATGAGAAGCTTGGTAACCCCATTTGTTGCATGGAAAATTAACAAGGGAATGTTGAAGTCCGAGATATTTAATTCTTTCTGCTTCTTTCTTATCAAACCAGGAAAAGAAAAAGGAAAGAGATTTGGATCGATAGTATAGTATAGACCTGCAGTTTTTTCTTATTTAGTAGAACATATGCTTGACATCTCTATAGTAACAGACTGTTCTCACAAATTTATGAGTAAAACTGAAGAAACGTAGCATGGTCTGTGGAACTTTAACCAATATGAAAACAAGGTTAGACTCGTTCATCAGAAGTAGAAAGTCATAGTTGATGTGTAAGACACTATTATATGCTCCACTAATCATTGAATTTCATCACAGCATGTGCAGTAAGCATATTCAATTAAAGCAGTGCAACAGTCAACCACTATGAAAAACTATTGTATATATATTGACCTCGAACTGCAAAAATAAAATCATATCCCCTGAAGTTTCTTTACAAGAAAAGCAATATTTCATTCACCTATTCCAATAAAATTCTCTACACATCAGATTAATGACCTTAACAAATGTTCTCATAAAGATCGCTTAAACGAGGCAAGTACAATAGAAGACAAACATCATACAGCTTCATCATGTTTCCCTGCGCAGGGACTTGTACAATTCAGCAGTAATATATTTGTGTTGAAACTTGTAAGTTGATCGTAGAGCCACAAATTGACCACTTTCAGTTTTGTGTATGAATAGATGATTCAGTTCCAGATGCGTGGGTCTATGGACATGACGATTACCACTCGTAGATGAAGGCTCATGTCTCATTGCCAGTGGTAGTTGTGGTGGTAGTTCTGGTGGGGGCTTGTTGAACTCCTCTTCATTTAAGTGTGAGTTATCATAACTCGATGGTGGTGATGGAGGATCTTCAAAATCGGATAAGTTTGCAACTATTTCTGGTATATAGTCCTGTGAAAATGGTTGATCATAATGCTGTAAGCATTCAGCATACAGAAAAGGACATCGAAAATGCATGAATAAGTATAATACATGTAGATAAGTTACAAGAGTTGAAGAGATTATAAGTTACAACCATATATATCTTAGATGTTAATTCACTCAATACTCTTGAATACGAGCAATAAATGCTATTTTGTAAGTGTAAGCAAATTTTTGTAGCAATGGGTTGAAGACTAGTGAGATCAACCTAAACTAGCAGAAGTTACAATCCAACACTTTGTACTTGCAAATGAATTCTAGTTCGTACTGTTCATATGATCTCACGACATCTACCCCAATAGTTATGCTTCAACCCGTGATGGATCATCATTTTAGAGAAAATTAAGGACATGATATATATTATCACCATTTATTAACACAATCGTGTAGCAGCTGAGTTAATTTGTTTCATAGTTAAAACACACTCAAGATTCTCATATGCAACAGAACATCTAGTTATAATTCATAATAAAAAGAGCAGAGATACTCAGAACAATTTTTAATTGTATGTGCACTACTATGTCTACAAAACAATGGCCGCACAACCATTATGTAAGACTAGCACTCTTTACCATGATCAACCCCAATAAGTCGTTATACATTATTCATTTAAAAAGTTATACTCAGCTAATCAGCAGATGTTTCTGTTTAATAATTGAATATTTATATTCTGAGACTCACTGTGCAACTTGCACCAAATAATGAGGTCTGAGTCAGAATTTATAACAACTATCAGTGAAATTGGAAAGTACACAAGTTGTACAACAGGGTTGGGTGCAGTAATGTATAAATGTTCACACTAATTATCCATCCACTTAGACATGGTAATGGTTTCCTCAGCAGACAATTTTAAAATAATCTTTGAACACGTGACTTAATGGATTTAGTATATTATTGAATAGATATTGTTCTTATGCATAAGAAAACATGGTCTCAAAATAAAGCTATTGAGGATGGTGTTGTTAAGATGCAACAGAAAAGAGATCATCTTCATTTCCTGAAAAATGAAGCAAACCATGAAATTACCTGCAAATCCAATATATTGTAGCCATAACCTGAATCATCAGAAGCCGATGGAAACTCTGGAGCATGTGTCAAGTAGCCATCTACAATGAAACGGTAATGATAGATACCTATTGGGAGTGTTTTAACTAGGACAAAATTTTGACCTACTCTCTGCAGGGGCTCCCTGACAGGACAAGGTAAAATTTGTCACATCATAAGATGAAGTAAAAGAAAAGCTCTGTTTGGAATTTAAAAGTATGGTAGATGGTTACGTGGTCTCCCAGTTGTCCCATGATCCTGCAACAGCAACACTGGTGGCTGCATGATTCCACGTGATCCTTACCCTTTTCAACCTTTCATAAATCACAGATTCTACATATCCATTTTGTGGCAGGGGTTGCGCTACCGCCGCAGCTCCTTGCAAGGCAACCACAGGTACCTTGAAAATAGCCATTTTAAATTTGGTGTTTCAAGGTAAATGTCCATTGTGTTCATGTGTTGTGCTGTACCCCTCGAGATATTTATGGTCACAATAGCTTCATTCAATGTCACTTAACTCTTAACTTTCAAGTTCTTCATCAGATTAAAAAAACATTAAATCCTTGTTGCATTTGCAGAAACTTTTATTGGTATTACCTGGGAGTGAACTAATGTTCCAGTGGCATGCATGTATCAAGTCTTAGATACTAAATTTCGTCATATGAATGGTGAACAAAAGTAGAATTCAGAATAGTAAATCCACCTTAAATTTCTATCACTTAATGTTTTCTCTATGAATAGCTGTACCATTCTACAAATCATTATTAAACTGTGAGCGCAGTCAAGAGAATGCTGAGAAGTATCCCACTTTCATGAGATGCTTATTGCTCACTGCTTGGATTAAATTTCACAGTATACCCTCTTAAAAGCTAAAACCCAAATGGATATACTTTGACAAACTACAACATTAAACATTAACCTATTTATTATATTTGAAAAGAGAGAAAGAAAAAGAAGAAACCCCATAATGTTTTTTCAGTAAAAGAAATTAAGAAAGGATCATCTAACTCTGACCTGGGGTTGTATGAGCAAGGGAGGTGACTGAACCAACGGATCTGTGAATCCGTTGGTATTACGAAAGAGTGCTTCAGGCCGCACAAATTTCATGTCTTGTTCGTACTCATAGTTTTCTTCTTCATCCTTTTTAACCCCAGAAGAGCCTTCACCATCCTTTCCTCTGCTGTTACTTCCCATCACTGAAAGTGGATGAAACCTAAAGTTTGATGCTTGCTAATCACTACTATCCTCAGAATCAAAATACCACAAAAAAACTCCAACACAGAAGCAGAATAGGGCAGATATTCATGTTCAAATGCGAGAGAACACGAATCCATTAGATAGAGAAGAGAGAATAAGAAAGCAATCTGGCATACCCATTTCAGTGCATAAATAGAACAAACCCTTGAAAGCAAACCAGGAATTGACTCAAGGCAGAAGAGTGGCATTGTTGTTATAGAAACAAAAAATAGTTTTTAATTTTTTCTTTTTTTAATATTTGATGAGTCTCTCTCTTTCTCTCTCTCTCTCTCCGGGTGCCACTTTTCCCTGCCTTAAAGCAACTGAACAAATATACAGAGTTTTATTCTCCAATGAATTTGGAAGATTCCGCAGGGGACTAATTATTATGAGTCTGGTTTAAAGGAGAATGTTCCCCTGCTATCAGGAACAACCAAACGCTGTCTAATGAAACTGTACATACTTTTCGCATGGTTTCTTGTCCTTGTGTTGGTCAATTATATTAAACCATTTCCTGTTTGTAAAGCTATCAAAACACTATAGAATATTGATTCGGTACCATAATGGATTACACCAGCTAAACGAGCTTGTTTTCAGCGTAATGGAAGTGAAGTCAAAAGCTTGTGGAAAAGTGAAACGACATGTGAAAGGAAAAGGTTCGAAGTTGCTACTTGTTATTTAACTAAACTCACAAGACAGTATCTTCAAAAAATAATAAAAAGGAAAAAGAAAAACATAAAACATAAAACAGCACTCTGTTGTGCTTCCGGTCTCTACAGGAAAGCATGAGTTGTTGCTTAGATTTGACATGTTAACTTTGTCTTTTTTCTATTTTGTTTGTAGCTCCTTGTCTTGCATGATAAAGTTTAATCATTTCCACACTAGTGCATTTCTTTTGCCAATAACAAGGCTACCCCAAAATCCACAACCCATCACATGGGTGCAAAAATAGAAGGGATTCCTCCTGGTTGAACTCAGATGATTTAACTTAACCATATTAAAAGTATTTTCATACTAAAGTAATGATTTTTATTTCAACCCTTTTGTTAATTTGGTGCAATATTATATATTTCGAGGAATAAATTAAGTTTTGTTGCAAATGATGCAGAAAGGGATCTGTGCCTTTGAGCCAAACACAGAATTTGAAATCCATGTTTTTATGTTGTGATTATTTTTGTAGCAGGTAATGACTGATAAGCTATTTTATATTATATAGTACATCGTATCAGATAAACAATGCATAAAGAGGGTCTTCTTGTGTTACAGTTCACTAGGCTCTTTGTTATCGAATCCAACGACGGTTTTTTTATCTTTTTCTGATGCATCTGCTCCCTTGAAACGAACAAGAAATTGCGCAATCAGGTGCTAACAAAACCCTTTTTGGAGGTTTATGACTGTGTTAGAGAACTCTTTTAAGTTACAATATACACTCAGTTTAAGGATCTGCATTTATAAATATGCCACTTGAATCCTCAAACCAACCATGCGTGTAAAGTGAATAAGTAGATTTGATTATATTAATCGTTGAGGTTATTCAATGAATACATCAAAATCATGATGTGTTTTTAAATTAAGGATGATCACACTCTTACACAGTGTAGGCAAAAACTCACCTTGAAGGGGCATTTTGTGTATCAGTGTATAATAAAAAAATACTGAAGCAAGGTTTCTGATTTTCTAGCATTAGCATTGATGCATGGTGTAAAGTATATATGGTTAGTGAAGGGGTGCCAAACCCAGAAAAATTCTCCACGAGCAAAAGTAGAGAGTTACGGATCTTTTGCATTAAATATCTGGTTTTGCGAATTGAAGATGCAACAGTAGCATCCCAAGATTCGAAAGTTGAAGCAAGCATGTGAAAAGCTAAGTGGAAGCATCAATAGATTCTTGTTTAGGTGTTTTGGAGTTACAGAAGTAGTTCCACCTGTTGTTGATGATGAACTCAACCCAACTTTACCAACCAAAGCTAAGTCCATGTGTGGTTTGTTTTATATTTCCAAAAGAGTGAGCATTGTCTTAATCCACTAAAGCTCGTGAGAGGTAATTATGGAGGAAGTGCGCATCTCCTTTTAAGCATCCAATCAATCATCACAACCTAAAGTAGGACGAATGATACCTTATTTTCATACTCTCGAACTCGTGATCTTGGTTCTGATCCCAATTGTTAGAATCAAACGCTTATCACTTGATAAAAAACTATAGCTATTAGTTAGAGCGTAACTTTACCTTGGTTCTGATACCAATTGTTATGATCAAACGCTTATTACTTGACAAAAAACTACAGCTATTAGTCAGAGCGTAACTTTTTTTACTAAAGAGTGTAACTGTCCAAATGTCACGATTCGATTGTTACTCAACCTAATCACACTCTTTTGATGTAACCTGTAACACATTGTGATAAGGTTTGTGATTAAAAATAGAATTAAATATGATCTAACTTGTTCGTTTTTATAAAACAGAAGATTTGTTTTTTTTTTTCTGCTATGGATGTTCACTAATTTGGTCTGTGATGCATGATTAGTAATTGAGGGAAAGAAAGGAAAGAAAATAAATACGCCAAACCATCATTATCTCTGCTTATGTAATAACCACCTTAAATAATATGTCTGCTTTCAGGTAAAGTCATCCAAATTTGTTTTATTTTATTTTATATTCCCTTTCTTTCGGTTAATTTGTTGTTAAAGTCTTCAAAGGGCATTTGCATCTCAAGGAAAAAAAAATGTTTCGCAATTTGCGCTATGATATGGTCAAATTTGCATCATTAATTATATTATATATAATTGTTAACAAGTTTTATTATCATTGGCTAAGTTGATTTTTTTTTATGGCAATAAAAAAATATTTACTGTATTTTCGAGGTTTCTTATTTACATGAAATAGTAACCTCTAAACCAATGATGAACAGTTACTTCCAATTTTCAGTCCACGAATATGCTTTTTAGTTAAAAGATTATTTTAATCCACTGTTTATAAATTTAATTTAACATTTGTCCAATTATTTATTTTGACCTCATTTTCATCTTTCTTTTACCATTGGTGAATTGATTAGTAAGAGATCATTAAATTATATTATTGATACATAAAATCAACTTATTTAAGAATGGGTCTTAGTGAAAGGTGACGCAGTGAACTGGTGGATCACACCACAACTATTTTGTAAAAATAGTGAACTGGGCTTTGGTCCATTTCTATCTCTTTTAGTGTCTAAATTTTAACTTAGGCTTGTACTTCCTGCACCTCCACAATTTCTTCACACACCCCATCAATTGTTAAAATGATATTTTACCTCATTTCTGAAATATATGTTCCAGGAACTTTTTGGAGCAGGGTTTTTGGAATTTTCAAAATAAAATTTTTAGAACGAAATACATTCTGAAAATGGTTTTATGGAATATAATTTTCAAAACAAACTTTATAAAACTTATATATGTATTTCGGAACGAGTTTTCTAAACACTCTTACATAGGATGTGTTTTCGAAGGAGTTTTCTGAAACAATATGCTTCAACTTCTATTGATCAACTCAACTATAAAAGAATACAAGAATTTAGTTACATATTGCTAAATGTCAGTTGTTTCGGGTGTAGGGACCAAGAGTCTACTAAGAGCCTCTTCGATCTTACTCCTTTTCTTAAAATCTCCTCTCTTCGATTAGGCAGACGATCGGGGTACCTGTCTAAAAGACTCCGATGCTTAAGTCAGTTACTAGACCGATTGATGTATCAGTATAACTACATTTGGGCCCTCTTTATAGTTTCCGGTGTGGGCCTGTGATTAGGGTTCCTTAATCACGGCCCAATGATCCTCTAATCAAGATTACTAACTTGTTTAACGTTAATTAATCCGATTGACTGGTGTTGTTTGGCCGTGCGACCGATGGCCGCTTGACTAGGCTGGTTATATCCTGATTTTAACAAGTGAATAATTCGTTTATAACTGATCGACCGATGGTCATATATAAAGCGCTACGCGAATCTTAGGAGATTGACCGACCGATCGATCTGATGGCTGGTCAAATGATTGTCCTTTATTAAGTTAAGGCGTTGTTCGTGTGGGACCGAACGACCGATGTTCCGTTGTGAAGTAAAGCGTGATTAATATGCAGGCCGATCGATCGGTTGGTCTCTGAGAATGTTACTCGTTTGTGATACCGATGGACCGATGACCTTTAACGTGGTTCGTTTGCGAGACCGATCGACCGATGGCTCCTTACGATGTAATATGTGATTCATTTGTGAAACCGATTGACCGATGGTCCTATACAGTTCATCCGTGAGGTCGTTCGACCGGTGGACATGTTTTATACACAAGCCTTCCCAGCCTTGTTCGATGGACCTGAGGACTGGGCATGGCCGATAGACCGATGGGACATACAGTACATCAGTAAAGAAGATCTAAATTGTTTAACATAAATTTGAAGAGAACTAAAAACAACAGTTTTCTTATTTAACCGAAACTATCTATCTCTAGTAATAGGATAAGTTATTATCAACTAAGCTATTAGTTTCATACTTTTTTATTTAAATTTCAATGAATAATTTTTTTCACAATAAAACGAGAGAGATGTTTCTTTATTAAAAATATATGAAATATGAATATCATTTATTAAAACATTGTTAAAAATAGAAAAAAAATTCTAATTCAAATCATAAAAAAATGAGTGTCATCTATAACAATATATAAAGAGATACATTTTCTTTGTGTCCACGTTTCGTTATTTCAATTTTATCTTTTATTATTTTAAAAATTAATTATTTTATAAATAATTTACTTTTAATTATTTTTCTAAAAACTTATTTCTCTTGAATCGTTGTTTTAAAAACTTCTTTTATACACAAGGCTAGAATAGCTCAGTTGGTTAGAGCGTGTGGCTGTTAACCACAAGGTCGAAGGTTCAAACCCTTCTTCTAGCGAAAATTTTGTAAAAATATTTTATTTTTAACTTTTGTTTAATTTTGTAAATTTGTAAAAATACTTTATTTTTAACTTTTGTTTTCCATTTGTCTAAATCTACAACAATATATAACGAGACAAAGCCTAGTTTTTCTCATTGAGCCTCTCGATCATTGGAACTTCGTTCACATCCCCATCACGATGAAATTTCAGAGATTACTCGGGCCTGTCGACCAAGACTATAGACTCGTTGAATACATCAGTGTAGCGCGCGTGGGGCCCGGAACATCTAAGGGCATCACATACTTGTTATTGCCTCAAACTTTTATGGCTTAAGCGGCCATAGTCCCTCTAAGAAGCTGGCCGTGGAAGGTTACCTCCACATAGTTATTAACCAAACTGAGGTCTCGTTCGTTAGCGTAATTAATTAGACAAATCGTCCGGGGTAGACATTTCTTTTCATCAATATTGGGTTGGTGGTCCGTCACAAAAGCCGGGTGTGACGATCCGATCAACGAAAATAAATCCTAAAATAATATAGATAATAATAGAAAATATTAGGTACGCTAATCTTGACAATTTTTGTGTCCACATTTTCGTTATTTTAATTTTACTCTTTATTATTTTAAAAATTAATTCTTTTTTTATAAATAATTTACTTTTAATTATTATTCTAAAAATTTATTTTTCTCTTTAACTATTGTTTTAAAAACATATTTTATATACATATTTTAATTTTCTAATTTTATATTCAATAACTATTTTAAAAATTAATTATATATTTTTTATTGATCTTAACTTCAATTTTCATAAAAATAAATTACGAAAACATAACCGCAGTACGCAAGTTTCTTTGAAAAAATATTGAAAATATGTGTATGTTTTAAAGTTAGAAGAACACTATATAGCATGATACTAAATTGGGAAGGAAGAGCCCAAAGAAAGAACATAAAGCCCAAATAAGCTTAAATTGAGAAACCAACCCAACGAGGCCTCAAACCCATTTAGAACTCTCTTTCTTTAATATATTAACAGGGCCTACTAAAACATAGATTTGGAGTTCCTAGGTAGGACCTTTTAGCCATGTGCTTGTTTGAAAAAAAAAAAAACATCACACATTTTATAGCCCTCATCTCTATTTCTCTCTCAGAACTTAGCACCTTTCCTTAAATAGAAACATACCCAGTTCCACATTAGTTTTCATGGCATAACCACACTAACTAAAAAAACAAAAGGAGAAAGTTGGTACTTCTGAGCCACTTGTGATTGTATTTTTAATTAGGATTTAGAGTACCTTAGACAACTTGCACAACTCATAAACCTATGCTAGTGGAATAACGATTATCAAACCAACTTTGTTTTAACTTATTTCATTGCAAAACCTAAATGTAACACACAAGTTCATAGGTTTATCAATGAGTTAATTTATTACAAAAATTAATATAAATAAGACCCGAACCTGATCCATGTAAAAGATTAGGGTTAAATATATTTGTTATCCCTCAAGTCTCAGTGAATTTTAAAATTAGTATCTCTTCGAAATTTTATACCAATTTAATTCTTATTTTTAAAAATGCGTGAATGTAGTCATTTTTACCAAATTTTATTAAATTTATTTGACATTTTAAACGCATTTTATGATCATATTTGAGTTAACATTGAAAATAAAATGTGTCAAACAGTATAAACAATTCAAATACTATCATGAAATACGCTTAAAACATCAAATAAATTTAACAAAATTTGGTTAAAATGATTAAATTTAGCATTTCTAAAGATGAAGTACTAAATTGGTCAAAAATTTTGAAGAAAAAATAATTATAAATTTCACTGAAATTTAAGAGATCAAAAATATATTTAACCCAAAAGATTATTACTATTTTTAATCAAAAATCTTAAGATAATAGACTTTTGAATTTTCATTTTTATATACTGCTGAACTTTCTCATTTTTACATAATATAGAACTTAGACTCACGCATTGTAAACATAAGTTTCTTCTTCTTGTGCAACTCAGATTTCTTCTTCTTGTGCAACTCAGATGCAGCTGTTATGTTTCAGTTTTCCGTTCCAACTTTGTTCAATCTTGATCCTCACCCTATCTCTTTTATCTGACATTGTTGCAGTTAATTGATAACTTTGGTTACTTATCCTAAAACCAAATTCAAAGAAACGAATAAAAGTGTCCTTGTGTAGCTTTTACAGGTTTCTTTTTAGTAAGATACTGTTTACTCCATTCTTAATTCAGGAACAACAACAACAACCTTATTCAAACAGTCCAAGAATTTGGGTGCCCCACAATGGTGCTATTTTGTTGTATTTTATGATTTTTATTCCAAATTTGGTGGCTGGGCCTTTAATAATTGCAAGGCTGAGGGTGACAACTATGTATCAACCAATGCAAAACATAATTTATTTGTCCTTCAACAATTATGGAACCCTTTTCACAGCAAAAAAAATTAAATTTTTCAACTGGTTTATTGGAACATTTAGCCAAACTTGTCCCAACTGGCAAATAGATTTTGGTCTTTATAAATTATTTTGCTGCCAATAATAGTTTCAACGTGTTCTCAACAGGACCAAGGTCATTAATATTTCCCAAAACATAAATGTTACATAATAACAGATATATTACTGCAATCATTCGCAAGAACATGCATGAATACTAAAACTTTATTTTTTTTTCTATATATTATAGCAATACCAAAGTCACTCGTACAGAGAATAATTTGCCAAAAAATATCTTTTAAATAGGTTACTTGTTTTTGCTCCGTTGTTTTTATAGTAAATATTTTATTTATTTTATTAATTTGTCAAAAAAGGAATATTTCGTTTTATTGAGCATGAACACCGACACTAAAATTAGCACGGGTTTTCTTTCAAATACAAGTGTTAATCACTGGTCTTGAATGCTTCCGTTTGTCATTGTCGAAAATGGGTCGTATTATGGAAAATATTTTTCAAATGAAATAATAACCTTTTGAGAGAATTTAAATCCAATTCTTTCTATAAAATACATTTCAACATCTAGTTGCAAAAAAAAAATCTCATAGTAAATTAAAATTTTATGATCATACTATATTACAAAATAACCGCTTCGAAGAAACAAAGAAAAATATCATTGTTATTTTTTTTAAAAAGTTGTTTTTTTCGGCTAATCTTTCAACTACTTTATTGAAGTCCCACGACATAAAGTACATATTAATTAATCTAAATTCCACCCTTATTTTAATTCGTGATACCAAAGCTAAAGATAAAACCATCTCTTAACTAAACAAAATAGTACAAAAATCATCTTGGATCTGCGTAAATTGAAGAGTACCTCATCTTTGTCCTCGTAGTTAACGACACGTTTTATGGTGTATTATTTTAAAATACCATTTTTATGGTTAAATAAAATCTAGGTTTGAATAATAATTTCAAAGTGTTAATCAATAATTGCATGGGAAGTGTAACGAAAAAGAAAGAAAATAGTGTGAAATTAGATTAGTGGGAAAAGCGGGGCCTAAGAGCGTCGGTGGGATTGTTTTACTCCAACAACTCAACAATAATCAATTCTTTCACTTTCCCCTTCAAAACTTCTTAAAATACCCTAATTTTTATGCAACTCTTTTTTTTTTTTGAAAAAAATTTAATTTACATTATACAAATGAAGACAAACCTTACCAAATTTATAAAATTGACTTAAAAAAATCAACTTTTTTGTAACATCATTTTACTCATTCATTGTTGAGAATTAGTGTGAATCAAATTATTTTCTTTTTTTAATAAAAATGATGAAATGGTGTTAAATAAGAGTATCTTTTATGGAGGGAAAAAAATATGAATTACATTTAAGGATAGTAAAAGAAGATGGTAAGAAAATGTGAAAAAATAATGTAATGTTGATGTGTGTGATGAGTAATAAAGGATGATTGGGTCCATCTCCTACCCAATCCCAAGCTGGCATTGTTTGTCAGAACACAAAAAACCCAAATCAATACAAAACCACAAATGAGAATAGGTTGATGGATAAGTGCAGATGCTTAATGCTTTACTTTTACTTATAAACCCACACTCACACTCTCTTCTCTTCTGCACTCTTCTTCACACTATTTCTCTCTCTTTTTCTCTCTCTCTTTCTTTCTTCTTCTTCTTCTTCTTTCCCTGATCCTCCAAACACAGTGAAAAAAAAATGAAGAACCTTCTCTTACTTTTTCCCTTTCTCTTTCTCCTCCTCTCCTCCGCCGTCAACGGCGCTCACAACATCACGCACATCCTCGAGAAACACCCAGGCTTCTCCACCTTCAACCACTACCTCACCGTCACGCACCTCGCCGACGAGATAAACCGCCGCCAGACCATCACCGTGCTCGCCATCGACAATGGCGCCATGAACACCCTCCTAGACAAGCACCTCACCCTCCCCACCCTCAAAAACGTCCTCTCCCTCCACGTCCTCGTCGACTACTTCGGCGCCAAGAAGCTCCACCAGATCAACAACAGCACCACCCTCGTCTCCTCCATGTTCCAGGCCACCGGGGCAGCCGCCGGCACCTCCGGCTACGTCAACATCACCAACCTCAAGGGCGGCAAGGTGGGCTTCGCCGCAGAGGACAACGACGGCGCCCTCCACTCCTTCTTCGTCAAGTCCCTCCAAGAATTCCCCTACTACATCTCCGTCCTCCAAATCAGCAACCCCATCAGCTCCGCCGACGCCGAAGCCCCCACCGCCGCGCCCTCCGCCATCGACCTCATCTCAATTATGTCCAAACAAGGCTGCAAGGCCTTCGCCGACATTCTCAGAGGCTCCAAAGCGCTCCCGGCTTTCCAAGAAAGCATCGACGGCGGGTTAACGGTTTTCTGCCCCACCGACAGCGCCGTCAACGGCTTCGCCCCCAAGTACAAGAACCTCACCGACTCTCAAAAAGTTTCCCTCTTGCTGTACCACGGCGTCCCCCTTTACGAGTCCCTTCAGATGCTCAAGTCCGGCAACGGCCCCATGAACACCCTCGCCACCGAGGGAGCCAACAAGTACGATTTCACCGTCCAGACCGAGGGCGAAGACGTGAGTCTGAAAACCAAGGTCAACACCGTCAGCATCATCGGCACCCTCATAGATCAAGACCCCTTCGTCGCCTACAAGATCAACAAGGTCTTGATGCCCAGAGAGTTGTTCAAGGCCTCCGACGTCGTCGACGACGCACCCGCCGAGTCACCAAAGCCTGCCAAGAAGAAGGGCAAGAAGGGAGCGCAAGATTCCACCGCCGCCGATGCTCCCGCCGACGGACCCTCGTCGGAATCCGACGATCAGAAAGCCGCCGATGAAGACAGCAACAATGGGGTAAGTTTGTTGCACGGCGGCGTAAGATTGGTGTCGGCGGCGCTGTTCTGTGTTTCGGTTGGATTTTTGGTTCTATGAGAGTATCATAACACAATAATGGTAAAGTCCCATGGAGTGTCGGTAGTATACAGCTGTGGTCAACCATCATTTCAAAGATTCTTTCTTTTCTTTCTTTTTTTTCTTTATATGTGAAGCAAATAAAACAGTGGCACCGACATGTTTGAGGCCATGTGTTCTTTTTTTTTTTTCTTTCTCTTTCGATCTACTAGTGTTACAGGTTTTGTATTTATTGTCTGTTTGCTCTTTTTTTTTATTATTATTTAATTGCCATTTTCTTTCTTCTTGAGTGTGGGTAGATCTGGTTTGTGGTACCTGCCAGCTGGGATGTGTTCATATAAACAGTTTTAATTTTTAATTTGGTTAGATTTTTAATGTGTTTTATTATTGTATTGTATTCTTCTCCATTCTTCTATATCATAATTATTCTTGCATGGATTCTACCTTTCATTTTCATCACATATATTATTATAAACTAATCATATGGTTGAAAATGATTAGTTTATAATGATTCTGTGACGAAGTAAGCGCAGATTTTTGTATAATAATGCAAACACTTGGCAACTACTTATCACTGTTTCAGTTCTGGTAATTTGTATTAGGTGAAGATTATTATGTAAGGAAGTTTCTTTTTTAGTTATTACTAAATTTCGTTAGTTTCCTTTTGTTTAAAAGATTAGCATCGTTTTCCCTTAATGCGGTATTTGTTATCAGAAGAGGGAAATATAGATAAAGAAAGAAAGAAATAAAATTGAACGTTTATTTGTTTAATAAATTGCAAATAAATAAAAATATAGTAAAGACGTTATTATATAATTTAATTTATTTAACTAAAAAAAATGAAGAACTATGTACGCAAATAAAAATAAAAATTCCACGTATTATTTCTCCTCCCTTGTCTGTGGAATCAATTTTGTCCTTAATCACATCCTAAATAAAGTAATTAGAGTTAAGTATGAGTTTTTTAACTTCTTTTTGTCCTTGTCTGTGAAAGGATGAAGCAGTAGCAAAGCTTTCTTAACTATACGTATTTATTTCCCAAACACTAAGATTTCTTTCAGAAGTTTAATTTATGAGAATCAAGGTTTAAAAATTGCGGTCACATTATCATATATTTGGAGAATTTAAGAGCAGAAAATCATTGCGGTATCTCCCTCAAATTATCCTTGTTTTTTTTTTAAAATAATTTTGGTAGTCTTAATAATGCAATTGAAATTTGGGTAAAAATCTATTTTATCTAAAAACTTATGAATCCATTGTGCTACAGTCTTTAGTGTTTTTTCCCTTTCATTGTTTTCATATATTTATAATTACCTTTTTAAATGTAGCATTTATATTTTCTTAATTAAAAATCCACAACACCTTATTTTCTTCTCTATTATTTTACTCGTTGATTTTTTAGTTTTCTTATCATCGGCGTTATCAATTAGTATTTATCAGTTAATCAAAACCTATTCTATGGTGAACATTAAATCGGATTCGGTGACTTTTACATAATTTTTCTTGATTTTCACGTGTTGAACGATAAATTTTAATTTTTCAATATGAAAATAAAAAAAAATCAATTAAAAATTGAACAAAGTTAATTGATTTTTCTTGGAGAAAAAATCCCCTAACAGATAAAACTCATCACCTCTCATAGTTCCAGTTCTAACCAGTTCTGCAGAGGAGACATAGCAAGCTGCTTCACTTGTTACTTTTTCTTTAGCAGAAAGCCATTTTGCATATATGCATCACTCTCAGTCATTAATATATCTTTTACTTAACACATTCATACAGAAACATAATTTAAAATGTACTATTGCAGTTATTAATTATACAATGGCAGAGGATCCGTATGCTGTATAACCACCAACAGACACGGATTCTCTATAATCACAACAGTCACAACTTCAAATCTTAACCATAAAAAACAGTTTTTAAATGCAGACAATCGCCCTCAGACTTTCACATGACACCACACATTACATCGGAAAAACTTCATAGTTCTAACAAAAACTGTCTGTTCTTTTTATCTAATCAGATGCTGTCACATCGATATTATCAAAACTTTATCAAAGTAAAACTTCGTGAAAAAATAATTTTTCATCTCTTTATCTATCTAGGTGTCTACTAGAGTTTGTTGTGCAGAGATATTTTTCCATACAGTTTTACAAGTACTTGTAGAGGTAACTTGCAAGAAAATGTCAAGCTTGATTTTGTTTGGAAGCTAACAAAACGCTGGCATCCCTGTTACTAAGATACAGATAGGTTTTTTTGCCGGATGATGTAGACATAAGCACGTTAGAAAAACCGGTGTAGTTGCCATCCAACTTTGAAGAACATACTTTTGCAACAAAGTCAAAGTTCTCATGTTCTTGCACAAAAGGCTGTGCAGCATAATCTTCAATTGGCATCCACTGAATGAAAAAGGGTCCCATATTAGAATACACAGAATCAGTTGAAAGAAAACTACTCAAATAACAAAATTTGATGGTACCATCCTCAGAATGACAATTTATCTGAAAAAACAGTGAGATTCTCCATTGATATATACCTGCGCTGCCTCAATTTCTGAGGCCTGAATCTGAATGTCAGAGGATAGAGGTTCCACCATGCACACAAACATCAAATCTGATTTCTCGAAGAATGACTTGTGGCTTTGCCTGATACCAAAGAGATCAAGAAATGTGACACATTCAGTATTAATCCATACTTCAGAGAGAGATGAAGATAGTGTAGCAGTTTTACCTGAAAGCTAAAACTTCAACAAACTTTGTCTCTATCTGGAAAAAAAGAAGAAAAGCAATGGCATTAGACTTGGAAAATGAATGCTCGTCTTCAAAAAACATTTTTCGGGTTTGTAATTATTTTGAAAAATCTCAATAATGGGATTTAATTTACTCTAAAATATATATTATGTGTTTGCCTGCTTACCCCTGTCTCTTCTTTGACTTCTCTAATTGCACCATCACAAAGATCCTCACCCTGCAAATTGAATTCAGAGTTGAAAACATACGAAAAGACAATTTTGAAGACAATAATTTGGTTTATAATAATTTTGACATACTTCATTAACAACTCCTGTAGGCATCTTCCATAAACCAGTGCCTCTGAATATGCCACCTCTTTCCTGAACCACAAGCATCTGTGAAACAAAACAAGATAATTTCAGCTGTAACATAAGTATTATGGAACTCGAATGGTAACTGTAACAAGACATGTTTAGTGCAGAAAGCAGTGGAATAACCACATAAAGAAGAGCAAAGGCTGAAACAGACAACAGGAGACAATGAAAGGGAAAAGGTTGATTTAACAAAAAAAAAAGAAAAGTTACCCTACAAAATATGGTTCTGACCCTAGCCCAAAGGTCAGAAGTAGTCAAATAAAAAGCTTGTCCCCACACAAACGAAATAATATCTAAAATTTCATACTTTTCAAATGAGTCTCAAATTAATATATATATATATATATATATATATATATATATAGATTTCTATTTGAAGACAATTGATTTTCTATTTGAAAACAAAGTAGGTACTATGCAAAATAATCAATAAACCTACTTAATAACAAAATTAAAGAATATGCATTCCATTAAAAAATATAAATTTTTTATTTTCTTAAAGGAAAGAAAATATTTAATATGTACTCTGTTAAAAATAACATTTAAGAGAGAGTGAAAATTTAATTGAACTTCAATTAAAAAAAAAATTACCTCCTTCTTGTCGTTAACGACCAAAACGGCAACACCCACACGATGTGAAGCATTTGCAGGAAAGGTATCAGGAGTTTCTGGAATCCAACGCACAAGCATCAAATAATCTGGCTCAGCATGATGATACCTAAATCCAGCCTAAAAAGGAAAAGTAATCTTTTAATTAGGAATTTAGGGTTTCCAAATAAAGAAAGAACACAAATCAATTTTTTCTTACCTTGACAGCTGTATCAACAAGATTTGAATGCAGTATGAACAACTTGAGCCACACCCCTTTCTTTCCCTGCAAAACACGCCATGGAAATAATCACTGAACTTAAAAAGAAAAACTGTACTGATTCTGTTGGATTGAAAATGTTATGAATCAATCTACCTGTTGCTTCCAATTGTATATTGAAGCTTTCAATATGGAAGAGAAAAGCTCAGAATCCACATGCTCTTGATTCTCCACGTTTACAATAACTCCATCATATTGGTCCTCAACAACACTAAGCAATTCAACCCTTTCACCTTCCATTTCTTCTTAACCTACAACTTCAACAAATTAGTGGTTGCTATCAAAAAACGTTGGGCTTCAATTTATAATTTGCGAAAAGGTAACTCTTGCATGTGAATTGAAAATCATAGGTATTCGTCACAAAGTTTCCTTTGAATATGAAGCATCCGCGTTGCTTCATTAGAAAGCTAAAATTTTGAGCTTTCTTGACCCTTCAAAACTCTGAATTGCTCTGAACCTCCATCTAAAATACTAGGTTGACTAGCTCCTATATTTAAGTAAATTAATTATTCAAGACATCAGTTATGGTAACGACAGAAGGACACAAACATAAAATTTCATTCTTCAACTACTTCTCAACGCGTTAGGTGAGCTACTTCATGGAATTTATGAATCTTTCATTTGAATTTTTTATGAAAATGTTCTTTATATATGATTATTCTTAATCACCTTTGAAGATTTATAATTTACTTTTCAAAAGAAATTTGTTTAATGAAGAGATTTCGGCAGTATTGAAATGAAACCTAGGTTAGGAACAGTCATTGTTTACCAAGTTCGCTAAGTAGTTAAAGATTTCTATTATTAATGTTTCTTTCTAGTAAATTTCCTTTGTTGACTATTGCAAAGCATAAATGCGTCACCTTACTATTACAAACCTAATCCAACATTGCGAGCCATGTCAATCTTTAATGTTAGCATGTAACTGTTTGTGCAAGTTGAAACTTTGCATGGCATTAAACAGTCATCTCAAAGCTAAACTCAGGACCGCATACCACACTTAAAAGATTTAATCTCAACTCAGTTACCAAGTTACAACATATTGTCCTAAGTATCACCATGTTCTTCATTGTCATGACTCCTCTTCAGCTTCAGCAGAAGCAATTTCTGAATCCAATTTGTTCATTAATTGCTCGCTCACATGCTTAGCAACGGATATCATATCAAGAATGATGCTTGGATCCAGCCCTACACCTCCTCGTTTGGTTATGCCACAGATGTGCCCTTGCCTATTAACAGAGATGGAAACAGCAGAGCTCATTTGTGACTCCTCTTCTGATGTTGCATCCACAATATAGTGCCTCCCAATCTATAAAGCAGAGATGGTAAGAAATTATCACAAGTATGAACAATAAGAGAATATATAGCACATGCTACCTTAGTTAGTGTAACTATGACAGGGACTCCAGATGTGTCAAACTGCAGAAACTCCTCATCGCTTACATCAACTTCTGGTTGCTCGTCATTTGATGTTCCAGCAGCAACTTGAACTCTTGGAATACCTGTATTGCACAAAGCAGCCTAAAAGAACAATAGTTATTAGCTGCGTTGAGGGTTTTCCAATTAATTCTGAAAATATGTTTGCATTCTCTGATTCTCAACTCAGCGTCATGGTATTAAGGAAATCCATGTGAAAAATCTCCATGAAATTGATAGCAATTTGGTCGGTGATATTATAAAGATTAAAGAAAACAGCTAGTAAAAAGATATTTTTAACTTTAGCTATATGAAACAACAAGAGACTACAAGGTTCAGGTATCTAACTTTTAACCGTTTCTTTTCAAACAGCCCATATAGCATCAATGACTAAACTATGGTAAATGAACAAGAAAACTTGAAAGGTAAACATTTAAAATTAAAAACATCATAAAAGGATGGCCTCTGCAATGCTAATTATTATAACCAGAAATCCACCACCATCATCTTTTCCAGCTTTTATGGTATATTATTCTATTTTTCGTCCTAGGTTGTACCTTAATGGCAGCGCCTAGAGCATCCAACACATTTCCATCTGAACTAACAACAAGCCCATCAATGTAAAGATCCCAACAAATTTTTCCTTCGACGACAATAAGTGATGAAAGGTCAATTCCGGCACCTGAGGAAAAAAGCCACAAGCTCAGTAGATATATTAAAAAGAGGCAACAACAAGGAAGGAAAAGCATATGGTAGTGATCATAATCTTCACCGAAGAAGGAAATAGACCTGCTCCACTTTTACCACCCAAGAGACAGTGTTGAAGAGCATTTGACAGTTCTGCTGCCAACTCATCACCTCCTCTACCCTATATACAAGCCAGAGAGATAGAGTACCGAATATAAAAATAATTCTGAAACATTAGAAGCCATAAATTGAACAAAAATGACAAATAACACAACAATAATAGAAAACACTATAATTGATGAAAATGGAAAGGTTATTAATCCAATGCACCATTTTAACTATAATTAAAGCTTTTAAGGATTAATTTATTTGGTTTGCTATCAATTTCATAATTAGGGTACTCAAAGTTGAATGACATGAAAAAATAAAAGAAGCAAGAAAAGTAATAGAATATGCAACCTCAAATGCAGGCTCTGCAGTCGAACTGCAATCAATATATATAGAGACTTTTCCTTTGTCAGGTTGCAACAAGCTTGGCTTTCCAAGTTCAGCCTGCATTGTGTAGCCAATATATCATGCTTAGTAAAATAACACGTTCAATTTACAAAAATTGTCATAGTATTAAACAAAAGGATATTACAAGTCAATAAATAAGAGACAAACATTTCAACTTTTAACCAACCTTAATACTGGCAATGACATCTGTGGCACCCATTCTGACTCGAGCTGAACCATTTGCCTGCCAAGCAATTAGTTTATGAAACGAACAGATTATAACTATTTAAAAAGAAAATTTTCAATGGTCTGCCATGGTCAAATCATCATGACAGTCGGCCAAATGCCAACTGATTAAAGTATTACCTGGGCAATCACTCCAGTTTCAACCAAGATTGGTCGATATGTCAACCTCTTTCTACCATCACATCGAAGATCATGAGCAATGCCACCTTGTATGAAATGTTTTTCTCCAAGAGATAAACCCACCATCCCTGTAAAACAAGAGTTCTTTTTTTGAAACTTTGTAACTACAAGTACAAATTGGAAACTCTTAAATACTATGTTATTAAACTATCTCTGTATCGAGCATATTTGCCAAGCCAAGATAGCAGGGACCACTGTGTTACAGTCTAAGTTTCTGATTATCCATATTATTGCTGTTGGGAACAAAATGATCTTATTGAAAAAGTTTATCCCTTCTCAATTGAAATTCTTAGTATTTGAATACATCTTAGTAGCATGCTTCCTTCCATGTGGAACAATATATTCTAAAATCGATTAGAATGATTTTCCCAACCTGCCGTTTGAATTACCAAAAAGCAGAAAGTCATTAAATTGACATAAGGAAACCAATCCTAACTCAGATATCTCAGATGGTTGTCACATTGGCAATTAAAAAAAAAAAAAAAAAAACAAAAATAAAAAGTTTTAAAAAAAAAAAAAAAACAAAAAAAAAAAAAAAACACAAAAAAAAACAAATCTAGCGGCTACATTCTACTCAAAGAATTAGGATATCTAGACAAAACACGAATAATAGGTGTCTGGCCTTATATTAAAAAAAACAACCAAAGAGGCCCAAAATTTTGAATTATCAGATCGATCCACGAGCAAGGGACCTGAGGTTCGAGGAGCACTAGTATGCCTCATCTTAAACACTAAAAATAGAGAACAAAAAATTTACAGGACCTGCATTTTCTTGTACACTTAAATTTAAACTACCATACCTGAAACAGCCTATCATAATATTTACAAAGCATTTGAAGACCAAAATGGCATTCCTAGGTCCAACCTCAGGACTACAATATTCAGGCGTTAGCAAAACTACCCCAGATAACAGCTTATACAAGCATTAACAAGACTATAAACACATAAACTAAAATAAAGATTAACCAAGAATCATATAGTTTATGGCACACGTGCAAGATAAACAAAACATAAATTGAAAAAAAAAAATGTTAAAAACCTGAATATGGAAAAACTGGTAAAATTGACGAACTGAGAAGGTAAGTGAATGAAGTGGACAGACTCTTGATGTCCTCTCACAGATGAATGCCGCTTTGGGGCGGAGGTCGGCGGTGGTTGATACAGGATAGTTGGAGGAGGGAACTAAAAATTAGGTTTAGGTTTTCTTTATAAGATGTCAATTAATAGCTAGCGTTAATCGCAATTGCTTCACTGGTTTTGAAGTATAGAAGAAAATGCACAGCTTTGCAATAGCTTCGAGTTTGAAGCAGATAATTGGCTCCAGAAATACCTAAACACAATAAGTTTCGAGGTTTGGGTGGGTTTCTGAGTCAAATGTTACAAAATGATGTGTTTGAAAATTATAAAAACAAAAATGGTCCAATTTTTGTAGAGAAATTAAAATCAAATTTTACAGATTTTAAATATGCAACATGTTTTACCCATTAAATAATTAAAATTGAATAAAAATCTATTTGTCCTTAGAACATCACTCCCTCTATTAAGAATAATTAAATTACACTAGTAATCTTAAAAATACTAAAAATCATGTTAAATAATTCCCTAAATTATAAAAAAAATCAAATTAATTTCTTCTGAAAAAAATCAGTTAACTTTAGCTGAAATATTAATTACGAGGCTTTTTACTAACTGAGAAAGAGAATGGATTATGGAAAAAAAAAAATCATTTTGAGACATATTTTATGTAGAAAATTTATTCTAGACAACTCATTCTAAAATGTATTATATATACTGGCAAACACACAGGCGCGACACGCATATGTGTATTCACATTTTTTAATTTTCAAAAAATTTAACATCAATAACAAATATATAATTTTTAAAATGGTTGTTAAATATAAAATTAAAAAAAAAAAAGATATGTAAAAAAAATTTAAATAATGATTTAAGATAAAAGAGATTTGTAAAAAAATGATTAAAAGTAAATTATTTGTAAAATAATTAATTTTTAAAATAACTAAGGGTAAAACGGGTATTATAAAATGTGGACACAAAAAAAGGAATCTCCTTTTATTATTGTTATAGATTATATATTTTAGAAAGTTCATTTTGAAAATTTTGATTTGAAAAATTCATTTCACAATTAGCGTTTCAAAAAAGTTTATTCCAAAAGTTCTATTTTAAAAATTTGATTCCCTAAATCATGTTTTGAAAATTTTTAAAATCTTATTCTAGAAGTGACTTTAGGAAAGAGTAAAATGGTGATTTTAAAAAGTATGAGAGTGCAACTAAAAGTTATGGGTGCAGGAAGAAAAACCCTTATTAATATTTTGATTCCGCTCGTACCCTCCTGAACCAACGAGTATAGCCCACTCCTCGTGCTAAAGGTAAAAGGAATCACCTCCATCAATTTCTTCCTGCACCCCATCAATTTTGGTTACTTTCTTTTTCTCTTTCTCATCCGTATAAATTTAATGTTTTACTAAAATACTACTTCTATCTGTTATTTTTAATAAAAATCTCATTCCTTTCCAAATATCTAAAATATCTTATGAGTTACATGTTTGTGACATTTAGAATGTGTGATCGAATATACGTGGGTGGGTTAATAGACTTCAATAATATATATTTTTTTACATAATTTTGATATTATCATAATAAATTTATATTAAATTTAATTTCATAAGATTGATTTATAAAGTGTTATATATATATATATATATATATATATTATGATTTAGTTATATATTTAGTGGATGTAGAGTAGAAAATACAATAGTAAAGAAATAAATATAATAGTATGTACCCGTTTTGCATGTGGTAGAGGTTGGTAACCGTTGATCAAATGCTACTTCAAAATTTAGCAATTTTTATTTGAAGCAATTTTAATTTTTACGAGTTTTTTTTTTTTTCTTGACGATGTTTGAAATGGTTCCTTCGTATATTGATGGACCATCTCTTTGAAAATGAAATTTGTTAAGTTATATTGAATTGAGTCATTCTTGCTTGTCTTATTAGTTTATCCAATTTTTTTCATTAAGCCAATCGATAAACATCGAGAGAAAGTGAAAGATGAGAAAGAGAGAAAATAATGATAAAATTTTTATTTAATAATTGTACATTTTCTAAGTACGTGTCGCTTACGTAAGGACAATTATTATATATCTAATATCTAATTACTAATATTTGTATAAATGAATTTAATCATAACTTTATATATGATAAATATATTAAGTACCGAGACATAATGAGGTGATGATTTAGAAGAATAAATTGAAGGTTAATGTTTTTATTTTTTAAAACATGAATATTTGTGGCTAAGAGAGGTACTATGCAATTGTTGATTAATGGCAAACAGTGAAAAACTAATCCGTTTTCCGTTGTTTTTGTCGTTAACAACGTTAATAAGAGGAAGTAGAGTCTTACACGTACCAAACCTACTGTGTTTTCCATTTTTGTCCTTAACAATGAAACTGAAGCAGAAGTCAGTTACTTAAACTGTTCCATTTAAAACTTGGAAGCAACAACATCCTACCTTGTCCCTCTTTCATTCTAATTCTGCTTTTCGCCATATACATACCAACACGTTTTCTTGCTCCTTCAGAAAAACTATGCTATACGTTACCAACTTCTAATATTTGTTGAACCTGTGATTCACTGAACTTGAGTGGTACTTCAGGTACAATAATTTTGATTCCAGTGGATTCAATTTTGCTCGAATATTCGTTGCTACTGCAATATTTGTTTTGAGTTTATGCAATACTTTTTGTTATTATGTGTTTAATATGATTACTGATTGATGAGAAAATAACTGATATCAAATTCTGAGTTTCTTCGACAGCATGATATGTTTGATTCTGCTTTTTGAACATGATTGGTTCACTCACTCCAAGTGATGCATGAGATTAGCAAACTTTTTCTTCTCTTAAACCAGACAAAACCACGTTCACCAAGCTCATGACCTGTTTTATTCTCTGTTTTTAAACAATTTAATGTCTTTGGACTGATTATACGATGAACACACCATGATTTTGGGAAGGAAATAAAATCGTGGTGACTTCAATTCATTATAAGTGTTGTAGCAATACGAGTAGTACAATACAACACACTGAAATCTGAATTTGTCCTTGTCGGCAGAGTTAAAAAACTGATTCGGTGCCTGTCATTTTTTTTTCCTTACAAGTGTAGTGTTTCTTTGAGGTGACTTCAATTTATCGCAGACGACAGAAACAATGGCCATGCAAGGTTGTTATTGTCATCATCATGTGAAGTTGGTGACTCAAAGAAGAACACTAGACAGTCTAAGTTTTTCAGGCTCAATTTCGGTCAATAAATTGTCAAAGAACATTAGGACAACGACGTGTGATCCATCAAAGAACAATCCGTTTCCAAAGTTTTTGGTCGTGAGAATGCGACAGACAGAGTTGCCTTTGCCTGTCTCAAAGAACGGAGCAGCAAATGGTAGAGCTGTTAAAATGGTACCAACAACCGAGCTAGTGAACAGAAAAACAATGTCAGCGAATAAGGTGGAGAAGACAGTGAACGGTTCAGCTTCAAAGGTTAATCGGGCAAGTCCAGTGAGAAAAAAACCTATGCCAGGCATGACCAAGACAGTGAAGTCTAGAACCAGAACATCTAGAGAACTTCCATCGTTAGAAGAGCTAAAGGTTTTACCTTCAGATGAAGGTTTCAGTTGGGCCAATGAACATTACAGCTCCTGGCAGAGGTCTATTGATGTTTGGTCTTTTGTTGTTTCTTTCAGAATTCGGATTCTGTTGGACAACTCAAAATGGGCATATCTGAGAGGCTTCACAGAAGCAAAACAGGTAGGTTCTGAATTTTGTTGGTTGCCAACAAAATTTTCGATTCTGACTTGATTTGTAGTCCTAGGTGGTCGAAACAAATTAGTGTTTTGGTCATGTTTCTGACTGAGTTTTTGTGCTTTATCTGAACTGAGATTTTTTTAACATTCATTAGAAAATCAGAAGGAGGAAAACTGCCTCATGGTTAAGGGAGTCCGTATTGCAGCTTGGTCCAACTTTCATTAAACTTGGTCAGTTATCATCAACAAGATCAGATCTATTTCCACGTGAATTTGTGGATGAGCTCGCAAAATTGCAGGTATTTCTTCTTTCATTTTCAGGATCATCATTGCAGACATTTCCTATTTTTTGTTAAGAAACGAAAAGTGCTAGATTTTGGCGTAAATAGAGTGAATATAACATTGTACAGGACATGGTTCCTGCATTCTCTCCTAAGAAAGCAAGAAAATTTATTGAGAGTGAATTAGGAGCTCCCATTGACATGTTATTTAAAGGGTTTGAAGATCGACCAATTGCTGCTGCTAGTCTCGGTCAGGTGTTTGATTCTACCCCTCAAGATTTATATTTTGGTTAAATTGAAAATTTGACTTACACTTTTAAATTATTGTTGTTATTAATATGGTAAAATCAATTTTGGGGACACATTTTTGTAGGTTCATCGTGCTATTCTGCATAATGGAGAAAAGGTAGTGGTCAAAGTTCAAAGGCCAGGTCTGAAGAAGCTTTTCGACATTGATTTGAGTAAGTTGTGCTGATTTTGTTTCTTCCATTAACAACACCTTGGGGTCTTGATTACAAGGTGTTACCAACTACAATTACCAATTATTCTCGCATGTTTGCTTGCTGTATCCAGAAAACTTAAAGCTGATCGCAGAGTATTTCCAGAGAAATGAAGCTTTTGGGGGTCCACTTAGAGATTGGATTGGAATATACGAAGAATGTGCAACGTAAGTAATAAGCTAGGAAGTATATTGTTATGGGGATTTCATGAAGTAAAGCATATGTTAAATTATGTTCATTGCATATCAGTAACTTATTATTCCAATGCTTTCTACAATTTATAGTGTTTCACATGCTACTCTGCAGTATTCTGTATCAAGAAATTGATTACATAAATGAAGGAAAGAATGCTGACAGGTTCCGAAGAGATTTTAGAAACATAAAGTGGGTTCGAATACCGGTAAGTTTCATGCTGCAGCACTAACATAACATCCAATTCCAGCCTGTGAAAACTTTTAGTGTCTAACAATTCTATTTTACTTTTACTGTAGTTGGTGTATTGGGATTACACTGCCTTAAAGGTGTTGACCATGGAGTATGTACCAGGTTTTCATCTTCACTAATGCATGTTCACTGTGAACTTTATTTACAACTGTTCCTAACTCTGATTTTACTACTGGCACAGGTATCAAAATAGACCAGGTGGATACATTAACTTCTCGTGGCTATGATCGATTACGAATCTCATCACGTGCTACTGAGGCGTACCTGATTCAGGTCCACAATCTAATAGTAACATATGCTATGTTGAAACTTTTTCTAGCACTCATGTAACTGAAAACGCTGAGTTAATGGATTATCATTTTGTTTTTGTCTTACAGATTTTGAGAACAGGTTTCTTTCATGCGGATCCTCACCCTGGAAATCTTGCGATTGATGTGGACGAAGCAATTATTTATTATGACTTTGGCATGATGGGAGAGATCAAATCTTTTACCAGAGAGAGACTCCTTGAACTTTTCTATGCCATGTATGAAAAGGATGCCAAAAAGGTCTTGATTTTGTACCACCTTGGACTATTCAAATTTACAACATTGTCTTTTACTTCTTCTAACTAATAAGAAATCACAAGTTGCTATCAACCAGTGATTATCTCCAGCAAAAAGGAATTTGAGATTGCCATAACTTTTAACTGATAAACTTTACTATCCATCTTCACACTAATACTATACCAGAAACAATGATGCAGGTTATGCAACGCCTTATAGAACTGGGAGCACTTCAACCTACTGGGGATCTGTCTTCAGTAAGAATGTGAAGTGAACTACTTTCTGTTCAAATTATCTTCTAACTTGGCTTCATATATGATAAATTTTCCTTCCAGGTGAGAAGATCTGTACAGTTTTTCCTTGACCATTTGCAAAGCCAGGCACCAGATCAGCAACAAACTCTTTCTGCAATTGGGGAGGTTGGTCAACAATGTTATATTGAATCACTGAATTCATAATACTTTTTCTGTTTCTTTCAATGGAGTGGAACAATGTATAACCTGAATATGGATCATTATTGTTTTTCACTTGGTTACCACAAATTATCTGCAGAATCTTCAGTCCAGAATTTATTATTCAATGATTTCTGTGTCAGGATTTATTTGCAATAGCACAAGACCAGCCCTTCCGTTTTCCATCCACCTTTGCCTTTGTTCTCAGGGCTTTTTCAACCCTTGAAGGTGTGCTTATTATTAAAACTTCAATGTATGAAGTTAAAAGTAAGTTCGAGTGATGATTCTTTCATATTTTTCTGACAGGCATAGGTTACACACTCAATCCAAATTTCTCCTTTGCAAGGATTGCTGCACCCTATGCACAGGTTCAAAGTTCAAATAGTCCATGAACAATTATTGTTCCCAAACTACATTAAAATGCAGTGTTCATACTTTCTTACTACGTTACAGGAACTTTTAGATATGAGACAAAAGCAGATTACACCACCACAGCTTGTGGAGGAGATAAGAAAGCAAGCAGATGATGTACAACACACACCTCTTTCTTGGTTTTTTTTTTTCTATGATGTTTTTTTGCATGTCATTTGATGTGAAGTATATACTTATGATATTGTTCAATGTGCATCCACTTTAATGGATAACTCTTTAATGCTTTTAGGCTAGATCCTATACCATGTCAATGCCATACAGAGTTCAAAGAATAGAAGAGTTTACAAAGCAACTTGAAGCAGGTGATCTAAAACTTCGAGTCCGAGTTCTCGAGGTCAGTTTATTCATTTCTTTTGTTGCACATTATTCATTTAAAATGACTTATATCAGTTTTATACTGTCACAGTTTTTCTCTGGTGTTAACAAAAGACACTAGAACTGTGTAAAGATTAAAACTTCAAGAAAGGAATAATTGTAATTAGAAGGTGATTATTCAGAATCCTTTTTGTAAAATTGAGATTAATGAGCTTAATTTGACAGTCTGAAAGAGCTGCAAAGAAAGCAACAACTTTACAAATGGCAACCATGTATACAGTATTAGGAGGAACTCTGTTAAACCTTGGTATCACTATGAGCAACCAAGGAAATGTAGCTATGGGAAATGGATCTTTCATTGCTGCAGGTAACTTTATCTTATAGAGCTTATTGTCCAATCATGTTTAAATTTCTTCATGTAACTGATAGGTGTAGCATTTGAATGTGCAGGTATTTTTATGACACTGTTTGTCAGATCCATGCAAAGGGTAAAGATGCTTGATAAGTTTGAAAAAATGATATAACTGCTTACCAACAGATTCTATTCTTTCAGGCTTGTATAAACTTGTTTTATCTCCATTGTATAAGAATGAATTAAATTTAAATTCGATTTTTTAAATTTTTCTTTCAAATCTAAGAATTTCATAACTTTTTTCTTTTTTTATTTAACAAATTTCATTTTTACTATAATTCTCACCTGTTTTCTTTGGCTGTCTCTTTACAAAGAAAAAATCAAGAAAGATTACGGTTGGCAAATAACATTAAATGAGGGATTATTAATTCTTTTTATTGACTTAACTCGTGTTCTTTTATTCTTCTTTGTTTCTTACACTATTTGGAAGTGACATGTAGTTGCAATAACATTAAACTACTCGTGCAATAATTCTTCATTGACTTAATGCAGAACAATACAGTATCAAGAACCTCCATTATTACATCTTTTTAATCAATGCATTTCAAGTTATGTATTTTCCGGGTTTTCTCAAAATCACAATTTCAGAAATAACTATGAAATAAATGTCTATTTCCTGAAGAAAATATTAATAATACCCTGTTTGTGTATACTTTTAAACATTTTATCGATTGTTGAGTTCAGATTTATGTAATTATGTTATTGGTAGAGAATATTCATCTTCTTATTTATAAATCATTTTTGGTATAGTCTCGTTTCAAGAGTTCAGAATTTTTTTCTTTAATTTTGTTATATTACCGTGATTTTAAAATATACTGAATATTTGTGTTTTGGTCATATTAAACAAATATTTTTCGTGGATTTTAAAAAAAATATAATCAGTATGCATTGTGTTAAAAATGATTTTGTTGATAACCGTCTTTATTTCTAAAATATAAAGATTATTTAAATCACTATCTTCTAATTTAAAGCAAGTTTATACCAGTAGCGATAAAATATATAATTTAAGACAAATAATTGTTGGTTTGAATTAAGGAAATTAAAGTGAATCCATAAGTTATTATTTTTCCTCTTTGTTCACATTACTTCCCTGCCTTTTTTTAAAGGTTTTTTATTATTAGGTAACTAGAATAATATATTGATTTTTTCTTCTATTTACTTTTTTTTCTATTTTATTTATATTATCATATTGTTTATAATATATTTATTTCTTGTTCACCTATAAAATTGAAAACCGCTACCTTTTAATAATTTAAAAATAAATATAATATGCATGGAATATATTTATTAATTTAAAACTATGTGATGATTAAAATCACAATATGCTTAAATGAAAACTGGGATTATTTCCTCTAAATTACATCCTGTAGTTTTAAATAATATATTTAATAAAATGAAACTCATCTCCTCTATTTTGTAATACACATTTACATTCTTATAATTTATAATAAATATAACTCATTTCCTTGTCTTTTAATGAATTAGTATTTCTTTTTCTCGTTGTATTTAAAAATAATATATTTAATCAAATTTAAATAAAATTAAAAGTTTTTAAATATAGATATTAAGTTAACAAATTTAATCATATATTTTATTATTATTTATTTTTTATATTATTAAATAGTACTTCTTAAAAATGTAACATTTATACTTTTAAAGACAATTTATTATTACGAGACAATACAATTTTATGACATTTTTAAGTATATGAGTTAAATTATTGAATTTCAGATATCTACTTTTTATGTTTTAAAATTTTAATCTCTGAATTAAGTAGTTTAAAGTAAAATAAGAAAAGTGTTATTAAAATAGAAAAGAAGTAAGTATATTTTACTGCAATTACAGCCACATAAAATGTCTATTTTAAAAGTTAAAAATTAAATAAATTTTATTGAGAAATAAACAAAATAAATAAATATCAATTTTTAAAATAGAAAATTATTATATAAATGGCATGCATTTAACATACACTGCTAAAAAAGATAATTGAATTGTCTCCATCACTGAACACTAGAGGAGGAGGGAGAAGTACATGTAGAAGGTAGTTAGCAGTTAGGTAGGTGGGTGAAGTAACATGCATTTCATTTTCATTTTGATAATTAATTCATTAAACTACACTTTAAAATCATCAAAATATTTTTTTTAACAAGTCTAATATAAAATATAGATATTTATTCTATATAAAACTTATTAATTTTATAAATGTATAAATTAAGACTAGATATACATTATACCTCCCTTTATTTTTTATTTTTTTTTATAATAACTATAATTTATTTTTTTTATAATTTTTTACAATAATTATAGTTTTTTATCTTTTATGGGTTTTGTGTTGTTTTCGTAATTTTTTTTGAATAAATTTTTATTTGAAAACAAATTACTAACAACTTTAAAGTGTTAATATAATTGAGATGTCAAAATAATAATATTTAACCTGATTTTATTTGAAAAATTAAAATTGTCATCCAACTTAGTATTAACATACAAAATTGTTATTTAATAATAACTCTTATAATCACACTTTTTATATTGTTTAATAGTGAGAAATATAAATTATACTAAAGAAATAATATTTTTATGATTTAAATAAACTTTATGAGCATAAATATGGACGCTCTTATTAAGGTGTAGCATTTATAGAAACATGTTATTATTATGAATTATTCTTTAATGAAATATTTCTACTAAATATATTTCTGAATATTAATTTCACACTTAATCTAATTAAAAACTAGCTCAAATTTTTATTTGCTACTCTTTTTAATCAAATTTCTTAGATGTTTATTTCTATTAATTGGTTATCTTCTTTTTTAATCTAGCGGTATATGTATTATTTTTAAAATTAACTTAAATAGTCAACTTCGTATTGTAATTCTTACTTATTCATACTCATATTCATTGTCTAAAATTAAATATTTTTTATTTTACACCTTATCTATTTTTAATTACCTTACATATTTATTCACTTTATTGTTTATATTTTCCTTTCTTTCTATACCAAACCGACCATTTTTAATAATTAATAGTTGTTCATCACTATGAGATTTGCATTTTGAAGTATTTTTATTTGTGTTTATTTTCCAAGATGAAAAATAAAAAGATTATTTTTAATAGGGAGAGTGGCGTTTGTGTTAAAAACTGAAAAAGCCATTTAATGTTATTTTTAAGTGAAGTTCTTATATAAATTGAGTTTAATTAAAATTTTAATTTATTTTTTTTATTTTATTTAATTTATTTTAAATATTTGTGGATATTTATACCTGCAAATTTTAAAAAATTGATATATATTATTAAAATGATACTCAATAACAAGATAGATAATAACAAGATAGATAACAAGTGATTTTTTTTTTATAAATCGAATTACAAGTAAGCATTATCCACATCCAACTTAATTTGTTTTCATCTAATTTCATCTAATTAAGAAAGATAAGAGACTTAATAAAAGATAATTATTTTCTAAAAAAACTAAATTATAATTTGTGGTTCCTATGTTATTATTAAAGATAATAAAAAATCAATTATTCCATTAAACCAAATATAAACTTTGAAGTAAGGGAAAAAAAATGAATATTTCATTTATAAAATATTTTATCTTATAGTCAAATTAATTTTCCACTGTGGAAAGTAGACATGTGAAGCCTTCTATCTGTACTGTACCCTACCCTCCATCCACATCTATGTAACATGCATGCATCTTCTTTAAACTAAATCGTTTTTTTATTTATTTTTATTAGAAATAAATTTGATCAAATTTTACGTATTTTCGATTAAGTTCAGATATATTAATTTGCATCGTAGATTATGCCTATAAAAAAAATGCTTAATTCGTTGGTAGGTGGACAAAGGTTGCATGTGTGTTTATATGGAAATTAAAAAAGTAATAAGTGTGCATCGCATGGGCTGCATTTTAAATTTTAGATGAAATAAATAGTCTTTAATTTATCAAACTCCCCACCAAAATCATTGTCGAACACCAAATTACCTTAAATTAATTATTTTTAAGAAACCATAATTGTAATTGTCTTTGTTTCATGTTACAAATTAATTATTTTACAAAAAAAGTATCAAAAACTAATTTTTATATCTTGCAAATGGCAAAAGAATTTTCACACACACTAATCATCATAACATTAACAACACTCTCTTAATAAGTTTTCACACTATTAATCTAAGAATAATTGTTTTAAAATGTATTCTACTAATAATTAATTTGAGTTAATAATAATAATAATAATAATAATAATAATTAATAATTAATAGTGCAAAGGTTACTACCTAACACACCTTTGGATTGGGGTTGAAGTAGATGAACGAGAAAATTGAGAAGATAAGAGAGCGATTGGGTTTGGCTCGGCACGTTGAACGTTGAGTAATTGTATGCATTGAAAGGCGCGTGTAACTCGTGGCGTCTTTCACCACGCCATATATAAGCACTCGCATCACCCATTTTTATTCGCTCTTCACTACTCTTTCGTCTTCTCACTGCCTCTTCCACACACACATCGCAGCCAAAGGTATATTCCAAACTTTCTTTCCTCAATTTCCGTCAGATCCGCGATTCGCTTATCGCATTTGATGCATGCATCATCTTTTATCCATCGTTTATTATTTACTCCTAATTATCTCCTAGATCTCCATTTTCCCCTCGATTCTCTCATCGTCACCTTTTATTGCATATTATTTGCTTGCTTTTTCGTATTTTCCAATTTCTGAATGGTTAACTTTTAAGAGGTTAATTTGTGCTGAGATATATCAGTTTTGATGATTCTTGCATCCACCGTACTTGAAATCAGTTCTCAAATATTATGTATCTTCGTTTACTAATTATGCCTAAATATCTCCGTATTTAATGTTTTGGATTACAGACTCCGTTTTCAACTATCAATGGCGCCAGCAGCTGCATCAGCATCTTCAGATTTCATAAAACCCAGAGGTCGTTCATCAAATATTTTGGATTACCTACATACACTTTCGAATTAGAGTATAATGATGAATCGCGCTGTTTATTTCACCTTGTAAAGTTTTCTCTGTAAAACTGTTCATTTGATCCGTCAGGCACAATCATAAAGAAAAAATAAATAAAAATTAAAGCGTTAAATTTCATATCTCTGAACTCTGATAGATTGGATGTATTTTCGTTATTTGATCTTTTATGTTTGATTTCTATAGATGTTTGCATTGTTGGCGTTGCACGTACGCCGATGGGTGGATTTCTTGGTACTCTGTCATCTCTATCTGCCACTAAGCTAGGCTCTATAGCCATTGAAGGTAACTATGGAAGCATATTTCAGTGTTTATTACATTGCATTTGAAACTTGTCGTGTTTACATGTTTTTTCATTGACATGCAGCTGCTCTTAAGAGGGCCAATGTTGATCCATCCCTTGTGGAAGAAGTGATTTTTGGGAATGTTCTTAGTGCTAATTTGGGGCAAGCTCCTGCAAGACAGGCTGCTCTCGGAGCAGGAATCCCCAATTCAGTAGTCTGCACTACTGTTAACAAAGTTTGTGCATCAGGAATGAAAGGTGGGTTTATTATTAGAAGAATTTTATTTGTATCATTGTATGTTTTTAAAATATAGAAAAAGGATATTAAATATGTTTTGGTTATTGCAGCTACAATGCTTGCAGCACAGAGTATTCAATTAGGCACAAATGATGTTGTTGTGGCTGGTGGTATGGAAAGCATGTCTAATGTACCTAAGTACCTGGCTGAAGCAAGGTCAGTATTGCATTTAATTTGACTCTCTTTAAGATTGGTTTTAGTTGTGGCAGAAACTGATTCAGTATTAAAACTTCAGGAAAGGATCGCGCCTCGGACATGATTCACTTGTTGATGGGATGTTGAAAGATGGGTTGTGGGATGTCTATAAGGATGTTGGGATGGGAGTGTGTGCTGAGCTTTGTGCAGATAACCATGCATTTACAAGAGAAGACCAGGTATTTAGCATTATTGTCTTTTGAGAAAGATTTAGCAGGATTATTGTAATAAATTTTGTTTATGTCTCTGTTTTCCCTCAGGACAACTATGCGATTCAGAGTTTTGAACGTGGAATTGCTGCCCAAGATAGTGGTGCCTTTAAATGGGAAATTGTTCCAGTTGAAGTCTCTGGTGGAAGGGGAAAACCTTCAACAGTCGTTGATAGGGATGAAGGCATAGGAAAGGTAACCACATAAATAAGTTGAAACATGCTAATATTTGTATGAATAGTAGTTTAGACTACAAAAACACTTGTTACGCAATAATATTTCCCAGTTTCATGACTCTGAAATATGTTAGAACGCCATAGGTTTTCTAAGCACGAGTTATATGGATATTGGATAATATTGTGAATATGTCCAGGTCTATTAAGATAGACAAATAATCAGGAGTCGGGATTGGAATTTAAAGTTTTTTTCTCCTCATAATTTAGTAAGTTTATAGTCAATAAATTTGTTTATACTCGATGTCGAATACTAGTCTATATTATTATATTTTCCTTTTCCTATGCCAGTTTGATGCTGCCAAGTTACGCAAACTTCGTCCGAGTTTCAAGGAGACCGGGGGTTCTGTTACTGCTGGCAATGCTTCCAGCATAAGGTTAATATGTTATCAAAACTTGCTCAATATTTTCGTGCATAACGATTTCTATTTGGATGCTCTGTTGAATTATTTTTGTTGTAAAAAAATAAAATTATATATGTCTGTCTGTATGTATATGTATAGAGGAAGAGAGAAAGGGGACTCTTTCTATTTGAGAATGAGAGGGATAAGTACTCACCATTTGATGTTATTATGAATGATAAAAATTTAAGTCCCAAGTCATGTGAGTATTTTTAAACTGTCAAATGACTTTTTTAATTGGTTATGTGAACTTAAAAAACTTTTAATATTGACCATCCATATATGGTTGTATGCTCCAACTTTGCCTATCTTATTCTTATAAAAAATGGATTTTCCACCATATAAATTTCTTATGTGTGCTGAAGCTGGGGTTTGTATGGGGAAGAGCAATACTTGTAAATCTGCCTCGTGCTCCTGGTAGTATAGATAGCAAAGAATGTCGTCAGGAAGACAAGTTTTTTGCCTATATTATCTTTGAGCCACAAGTGAATCATTTAGAATTGTATTTATGACATATTTATTATTTTATATGTCATTGAGTATTCATTTATCATTAACTTCAATTCTCAAATGATAATTAACACCCGTCGTTAGTTTAATATTTTAATAAAAATGAAAATGCTCTTTCTGACAGTGATGGTGCTGCTGCACTAGTTTTGGTGAGTGGAGAGAAGGCATTGAAGCTTGGACTTGAAGTTCTTGCAAAAATCACTGGATTTGCTGATGCTGCTCAGGTATATGAAATATATTTGAAATATGAACTACATCTTCGGACCATAAGAAATAAGAAATAGAAAAAAACATATTGGTATTCACACTATTTCTAGTATTTGCTATTATTATTAGTATAATTTCATACTCATGAGTTTGGGCTGTGCAGGAACCAGAGTTATTTACGACGGCTCCATCCCTTGCCATTCCCAAAGCCATTTCCAATGCAGGGTTGGAGGCTTCACAAATTGACTATTATGAAATTAATGAAGCTTTTGCGGTAGGAATTAATGCTGAATTATAGTACTTTTTCAATTCATGATGCTATAGATTTTAACTGTTCATATTACTGTCCGTAGGTTGTGGCTCTTGCAAACCAAAAACTTCTTGGACTAAATTCGGTAAGCTCTTCTGTGTCATCGAGTGAAAGTTGTAATCCTTTAGTGTATGTTGTTGACTGTCTTGAAGAGTGGATGCTGTTGTAGGTCCCGAATCCCTCTTTGCATAATGAAGAGCACATTACAATTTGTCTATAACCCATAATTTAAGATCATTGCGGCCATTAATGGCCTTATCTTTAATTATCTTAAAGAATTCATGCTGTCGTAGGCTCCAAACCCATCTTTGCATGGTGCAGAACATGTTAGATGTCTTTCTATAATCCATAATTTAACTTCACCGTCATCATTAATGGCTGTACCCTGCCATTTATTCCTTTTACTCAAGTAACTATTATTTTGCAGGAAAAAGTAAATGTACATGGTGGAGCTGTTGCACTGGGTCATCCTCTTGGATGCAGTGGTGCACGCGTTCTGGTGACACTTTTGGGGGTATATGATTTGTTCAAAACTTGCTATTTTACATTATAGAATAGCATGTATGGTCTTTCCATAATATTGAATGTTGTTTTTGGATTCAGTTAATCTAAAAGTTATAACCTGCAGGTATTGAAGCAGAAGAATGGGAAGTACGGAGTCGGTGGCATTTGCAACGGAGGAGGCGGTGCATCTGCCCTTGTTGTTGAGCTTCTGTGAGCCCTTTTTCGTCTTCCGTAAATGTCCTTTCAGAGCCAGCGTTTCGTGCCAAGCTCAAAGATCCTGCTTCCTTTATCATCGTACATGCAAATTCCAAATGTATTACAAGGACCAGACGGGAAGGGTTGACAGAAATTTAGCTACATAATTGTTAGGTTTTAGTCTTAGATACTGTGAAAGTGATGTTTTCTTAGTATCCAAGTAGATCATTCAGCAATAAAAAAAAGAAAAGCTTTCTGTTATATGTTACTGGCGTAATTTGATTTATGGTTTAGACTGGGAGTGATTCTTTTCAAGCCTCTTATTCCAAGCACAACATTACAAAAATTCTTGTACTTGCAAGATGTATTCTTGCGCTAAAATGGCCAAAAAGAAAAGGAGGTTGTACTTGATCTTGTGTTAAATTTATCATTAATGTGGTTATTGTTGGATAGTTGGACTTGCATAAAGCTGATCCATATCGGTATTTAGACTATGATATTCTGAATCATTAATTATATAATTTTCATTTTTATTTTTTAATTATAAATGTATAATTTAATCATTATATAATTAAAATTATAATAACAAATTAAATCACAAATGTCCTGGAATTTAATTTGATTTTTAAATGTAATTTAATTTGACAGATGACTCCAACCTCTTATGTTTTATGTAAAAAATGCTAAGAATGTACTTTCACGTAGTTCGGTGAAATAGAAATCTTTTTATAAAGTGAGCACCTAATCGAGCAATAGAGAAAAATTGATCTTCTATAACTGACATTAAGGAGGAATATAATAAAAATATTATATTTATAATTTTATTTGGAAGAAAAAATAGTAAAGGGTTGAATATTTTTCATGGGATCCACCAAAAAGAATTTTTTTTAAAGTGGAGTGAAATATGAAACAAATATCTGTTTTTCACATAAAAATATGTGCTCTTCTACTGATCATCCGTAACCAAACATAAATAAAGGGGAATTAAATATGTTTATCCAATCAAATATGTATGCATATAAAATTATAAATTTAAAGTTATAATAAACTAGCATGAGACCCGTCGTGTTTTTGGTTTTTAAAATTTTTTAAAAATAATAGATTTTAATATTATTATCAATAAATCAATAATTTAATTTAAAAATTATAAATGTTATAATTGTTAATTTAAATATATTTAAACGATAAATTCTTCTAACAATGATATAATTATATATTTATGTATAATTAACTATTGCTATGTATTATGTGTTATATGTTATGTGTTTTTGAGTAATTTGAAATAATCAATTTGTGATGACATAGATTATTATTTTGTTTAGATTAAGAAATGTCAGTATGATGTTTTTTAAAAGTTTAATTACAAAACATGTTTGTGATAATAAGTTTAGAATTTTAGTCAAGATTAAAGAGTAAAAAACAGGTGTTAATTTTTTTTGTTTTGAATTTTCTTGTTAGATTTCAAAGTTATTTAAAATATATTTGAAATAACTAAGTCATGTTTTTTTTTTAATATTTAAAACAAATTTTATTGTTAATATATATAAATTAGTGATTTGAATAATTATTAATTTATTTAATTATAACAATTTGTAATAGTAATAGGTCGTTGCGAAAGTAAAATATAAGTATATTATATAATATGGTCATGTATAAATTAAATATAATATAAAATTGATGTTAAAACTTTAAAAAAATATATTATATGTTATATTTATAACAATATATAAAGAGAATTTCCTCTTTTGTATCCACATTTTAAAATACCAATTTTACCCTTTAAAATATAATTATTTATTAAATTTTTAAAAATTGACCGTTATTTTTACAAACATTTTTATAAAATTGTCTATCTCTACTCTTTTATTTTTTTCTATTTATCAACAATTATTCTCTCATATTTTCTAATATATTTCACTTATTTTTAACAAATATAATTTTATTTTATATATTAACTTAATAATATTACATTACCACCTACTAATATAATATAATGTGTATTTAAAAAATGTGTCGCGCCTGTGTGTACGCTAGTATTAAAATAAGATGCCTACTTTGTATGATATATTAGAATAAAATACGTATGCACAGATCGTTATTAAAGTAAAATTTAGGCATATGGTATTATATGGTCATGTACAAAATATATACAATGTGAAATAATGTTAAATTGGTGTTAAAATTTTTAAATAGAAATATATGTACATATAAACACATGTATATTATAATAGAATTTATGTTAAAATTTTTAAATAGAGACACATATAAACACATGTATATTATATTAAAATATAATGTGTATCCATGGGTCCTTGTTAAAGTAAAATGTAGGCGTATTATGTAATAATGTCCCATATAAAATAATACAACATGAAATTGTATTAACATTTTTAAATAGAAACACATGTAAATATAAACACTTGTATATTATATTAAAATGAAATGAGTATGCACATGTCGTTGCTAAAGTAAAATGTAATATAGTCCCATAAAAAATAAATATAATATGAAATTGATATTAACATATTTAAATAGAAACAAATGTAGATACAAACACATGTATATTACATTAAAAGGAAACGCATATGCATGAGTTGTTGTTAAAGTAATATTTAGGCATAATGTGTAATATGGTCCTATATCAAATAAATACATGGTGAAATTGATGATAAAATTTTAAAATAGAAACACATGTACATAAAAACCCTTGAATGTTATATTTAAATTAAATACGTATGCACATGTTGCTACTAAAATAAAATGTTGTCATATTATGTAATATGGTCAAATAAAAAAAATAACATGAATTTGATGTTAACATCGAAATACGTGTAGATACAAACACATGTATATTACATTAGAATGAAATGCATATGCACGTGTTGTTGTTAAAATAAAATTTAGGCATAATATGTAATATGGTCCTGTATAAAATAAATATAATGTGAAATTGATAATAAATTTTTTAAATAGAATTATATTAAAATGAAATGTGTATGCACAGGTAGCTGCTAAAGTAAAATGTAGACATATTGTATAATATGATCCAAAACAAAAATAAAATATAATAAATCTTTCCAATCTTCAATAAATAAAGAATCAACCTCCATTGAGTATTAAAACAATAGTTTAATAAATAAAGAAATAAATTAAAAAAAGTTGAACATTTCATCATAATTATAATAACAAATAATAATAATACAAATAACATTAATAATTGAACAAAAATATTAAAATGAAATAAAATTATAATATCAATAATAATAATGTTAAATATATTGCAAATTAAGAAAAACAATGTAAACATAATTAAATATATTGACAAAATATAATTCTACAAATAGTTTTTGAAATACATATGTTGTTAAAGTAAAGCTTATAGGTGTAATATAGTCCCATATAAAATAAATAAACATGAAATTGATGATAAATTTTTTAAATAAAATTATATTAAAATGAAATGCGTATGAGGTATAATGTAAGCATATTTTATAATATGTTACTGTACAAAAATAAAATATAATAAATCTTTCCGATCTTCAATAAATACAAATTCAATTTCCACTAAGTATTAAAATAATAGTATTAATAAATAAAGAAATAAATTAAAAAATATTCATTACATTTATAATAACAAATAATAATAATAAAAATAACATTATTAATTGAAAAAAATATTAAAATGAAATAAAATTATTGAATAAAATTATAATACCAATAATAGTAATAATAAATATATTGCAAATTAAGAAAGATAATGCACATATAATTAAATATATTGACAAAATATAATTCTACAAATAGTTTTTGGATATCGTTAAAGAAATTTAAAATATTTAAACAAATCAACAAATAAGAACGTATGAATTCAAAATCTTGATTCACAATCAAAGAAATTTAAAATAATTAAGGAAATTTACTAATCGATAAAAAATCTTTATAAATTAAATATGTAATTATTAATTATAAATATATAAATTTAAAAGATTTCAAAACCTATGAAATAAAAAATAATTAATCCGTAGTTAGAAAATTAAAAACATTTAATAAAACTAATTGGTCAATTAATAAAAAAATTTAGAAATAGATCATATAAATTGATTGTAAAAATAAATGTTTTAATCCTTGAAATATTCTCAATCCCATTTAAAAATAAATTAATTATCACTTTCAAAAGGTTAAATTGATACAAATTTAAAATAGAAATAACTAAATACAGCTTTATCATTTTGGTAATATGAACAGCAAGAAATCATAAATGTAAAAGTGGAATCGACCAATATTTTTGCAATAAACCCAATTTTTATAAAAGAGTAAGATAGCCTATTACCATATAACATTCTGGATATGTTAACATTCTATATCCTGATTTTACTTGTTACCATATAATACTTCCTTGAACCACAAATTTTGGCCAAATCTTGAAAAGATAGCTTATTCATAAAATGCTTATTATACAAATAACGTTGTAAAATAATATTAAAACTGACATTGTAAATAAAATATAATAAATATATTCAATACATATTGATTCAAAATTTGTTGAGTAATAATTAAAGTAATAATTTATAATAAAATATATTTATCGATTCAAATAATAATAACAAAATAGATATTGTAATATTGTTATTTTAAATGCATAAATTATTTTTTACAATATTATGATTGATATATTGTAAATGTATTCAATATATATGAAATTCAATAAAACTAATAAATCTATTATACAGTTATGAAAATAATAATTTAACTTGTGTACTTATTGATTTGGATATTCATGTAAAGTGATAAATATATTATTTAAATAATCATTTGGGTTATTGACAATAATAAATTTATATTAGCTAAATTATTCAATATAATCAATAACGTGATTAAGTAAATATGACATTGTAATATGTTTTTGTTATAATATTTGTTAGTTATTTTTTATATTTAACGTAGATTTGTGTTAATCGAAAATAATCAGTTTATATTAGAAAAAATATATTTCGTATAATTAACATGAAATGATATATTAGTTATTTTGTATTGTATAATTGATGATTAATTGTTATTATTTGACAACATTTAACTATTAATTATTCCAATATATTATTAATATAATTCATATTTCACAAAGCTTAAATAAGTTTTGTGAAGTAAACTTATTTCACAGTGGTCAAATTATTATATTTTCAGAATCAATAAGATGGATTTGATTTTGACGGCAAGTAATACTTATTAGGTGTTTTTTCAATATTCTGTAGTTTGATTTGGTGGAGGCCCTTTAGATTTAGTAAATCAGTTTTCTAATACTATACTGAGTATGTCTATTAACTTGGTTTAGTATGTTTATTAATTTGGTTCAATGATAGTTTAATATTTTGTGTTAATTTGTTTATTGTAGGTAGGTTATTCCATTATAAAGTATTGTGAAATTAATTGAAATTAATTATAAATAGTTATTCTCATGATAACGTATGGTCAAATCAATTATAAATCTTTCTATTCAAATTTGACATTATTTATTATGAAGTGTCACTATGATTAACTATAATAAACTTATTTTACTTTGAATGCTCAAATTATATTTCTGTGATATTATGATTAATTTAGTAGTTATAAAAATAATAATTTACCTAGCATAAGATTAACTATTATAGAAAATTCCATTAATAAAAGAAATGTATTATACAATTATTAAAACGATTATTAGGTATAATTATAAAATGTATACTATTTTTTAGGTTTAATTAATCGTAAGGTACCCAGTTTGATACTAGCGTGTCAAATTGGTACCCGTTTTTAAAAAAATGTCAATTGCATCCCAACTTTTTAAAATTGTTTCAATTAGGTACCTTTCAGACAGAGTTGACTAACGCCGTTAGTCAACGTGCCACGTGTCAATCTGTGGTTTTTTTGATTTTTTTTTTTTAAATTTTAATTTTTTTTTAATTTTAAATTTTTTTAAAAAAAAAATTAAAAATGCCACGTGTCAAGTCCCTGTGTGTGACACGTGGCATATCAGATGTTATTGTGATGATTTCGATTTAGTCCCCATTTATGTTTTTTCGTTTCAATTTAGTACCTACTTATGTGTATTTGATTCAATTTTGACATAATAATTTTTAATAATTAAAAAAATTAAGTATTTGATATATATATTAAAATTT